>UEXM01002643.1_pt1 | contig 12385 bp, 11 predicted proteins | sample 1796661 | NCBI WGS metagenome assembly UEXM01 (sample SAMEA4772469, study PRJEB27181) | metagenome | reverse complement strand
GTTCTCTGGGTCACCAGTGGAGCTAATGATGATGCCGTTACGGGCTTGGTCATTCCTGCCTGCCTGACGGCCTATGGCAACGGACGCCTCTCCCTGATTGGAGTATCCAGCCTCTTGTCCAAATGAGGTAGCCCACTGTGACTGATTTAAAGCGCCCGAGCTATTACCAACGGCAACAGCATTTACGCCTTGGCTGGTCATGCCAGACTCATTTCCAACAGCTACATTATTAAGAGACTGGTCTGTCTTACCGGAATTAATCCCAATCGCAACGGCCTTCTCGCCTTGATTCAACTCACCCGCGCTTGCGCCGATTGAGACAGCACTGTCTCCCTGAGTTAAATTGCCGGCTGATCCGCCGATAGCCACAGCACCAGAACCCTGAGTATCCGCTCCTGCGTTATACCCTATGCTTACCCCGTATTGCCCTTGGGTGTTGTAGCCCGCTAGGTAACCTACCGCAACGGCCTCCACGCCTTGGGTTGTCACCCCAGAGTTATAGCCAATAGCAATAGCTCTTGCGCCTTGGCTGGTATAACCTGCCGCTGGGCCTACTGATACAGCATACTCACTTTGGTACGTCCCGCCCGCGTCTGCGCCAACAGCAACAGCTTTCTGGCCTTGGTCTAGCGACCCCGCTGACACACCATATGCAACGGCCTGAGCGCCCTGATTGGTGTTGCCCGAGTTCCAGCCAACAGACACACCATATTCACCCTGATCAGTTTCTCCGCTCTTGCCGCCAACAGCGATGCCAAAGGCGCTCTGCCCTGACGCACCTGCATTCAAACCGACAGCTACGGCTTGATCACCAGCATCAGGCTGTGACATAAGCACCGTGCCGGAGTAGCTGATGGTGTTATTGCCCTCATCGGTCCAAAGACTACCACCACCACTGCCTCCGCCATTTACCTGAATGCCGTTGACGTACAGAGAGCCGGGGATATCAACCCTACCAGAGGCGTCGATGATAAGGCGCTCGACGGATGTGCCTCCATCAGATGTGCTGATTGAGAAGGTTCCTGATGACCCTGCTGATCCACGGGCAATCAAAGTTGTAGCGTCATCCTCATGGAACAGGCGAACCTCGCCATCTCCAGAGCCTCTATCAAACAGCTTCATGATGCCGCCGTTGACGACCATATCATCGCTTGGCGTCCACTCAGTGCCATCCCATGTAGTGATCTGGCCTGTTGTGTTGCCGTCTTGGATGGAGCCGCCGCCCTCACCGTCTGCTCCGGCAGGCCCCTGCGGACCCTCTGGTCCTGTCTCGCCCTGCTCGCCCTGCTCGCCCTGTGGCCCCTGTGGTCCGGGTACGGTGGAGTCAGCGCCTGTATCGCCCTGCTCCCCTTGCTCACCCTGCGGCCCCTGCGGCCCTGTGGCTACATACCCAAGTCCAGACCAGACAGTAGTGCCGTCGCCAATCTTGAAGTAGCTAGTATCCACCTCTATACCCAGCTCACCCTCGGCAAGCACGGGATCTACGGACGTCCAGTTGGCGGCCGTGTCACGTCTGATCTGAATAATGTCAGCCACTGGCTGTCCCTCCGTTAATGTTCTGCTTCGGTAGGTAGACGCTTCGCGCGGCCCCTCCGTCTACGTTCTTGTTACCACCCTTACCTATGACGATCTTATCGCCTTGGATGACGTTGCCCTCCTCGTCCACGAAAGACGTGCGGAGGGCGTATCGTGCGTCATTGTCTTGTCGTACGCGTGGCATACTATCCCCTTATCCTATAAAGTCGAGGCCCATACCAGCACCTCCAGCGTCCATGCACTGAGCCATGAACTGACCTATAGTGCCCACGTTGTCGTTATTAGTGGCGGGGCCGAATAGAGCCGTTACTCTTGAGGCGCTAGATAGGTAGAAGGTGTTGCTGAATCCCCCTTGACCGGGAGGCTGGTATCTAGACCACACAGGGTCGTACACGTACCAGCCACCATTCGTCAGTCCATTTCCACCAATTCCAATACTGATGACGCTGTATGCCAGCGGTGTCCAAGTAGCGTTGCTGGGGAACAGAACTATTCTGCTGAACCCATTACTCGCAAGGGGGGTAGGACTGCCTCCCAACTGACCGATACCTTGTGTAAACAATCCCGTGGAAATGACACCGCCTGTACTCCCGCCGGTCTGTGACATAGTGTAGTTACTTGTGTAACTTATACCGCCGAACGAAGGTTCGGAGGCGTAGTCAAACCGATTGGGCCCGCCACCCCAGCTAGTAGTTCGGAAGATAAGTTGAGGTGGCTCTGGATCTGGATCTGGATCTGGACCCGGATCTACAGCCGCTGACTTACCATAGAAGTTATTCAGAGAGATAGTACCGGAGCCGGGGACGCCGTCGTCCACGCCATAGTACTCGCTCAGACTGTGAGGCGTACTGCCATCAAACTCACCCGCCACGTCGTTAAGGCTGATAGGCCCACTAGTTTGCAAGGCCATGATTACAGACTCCCATATGCTGTCACGTTACCCACGACCGTAAGGTTTCCAGTCTGCGTAAGCCGCATCTTAGTGGCCCCTTGGTACTTAAAGTCAACATCCAGACCGTTTAGTTCCACAGTCCATCTGCTTCCCAGTAGGAACTTAGTAAGAGCGGTGACTTGATCGGAGCTTATACCAGTGCTGTTAAGCGAGAACACCGTTCCTGCAAGCGTAAGGCCAGTGCCGGCGGTGTAGGTGGTGTCTGAGTTATTGTCGGTAGTGACATACCCCGCGTCTGCGTGGTTGCCCCAGCCGTATGCCTCGTCCCAGTTGGACGCGCCTGCGTCTACAGTTGCCTTGGTGGCAGTCCAGCCGGATGCGTTAGTGCTCACCTCAGTAGCGGCGGTGTCCCACGTAGATGTAGTTGAGCCGTTAATTGTAGATGCTGTAAGCGCGTCTACCGTTACAGTACCCGTGAAGTTAGGGTTCAGCGCAGGAGCCGCGAGCTGGAATGATGCTGAGATAGCCTCGAACTCAGCGTCGAACGGTACGCCCGATAGGATCTTGTCGGGGTTGGTTGAACCCATTGTGTCCTTGATGCTGAAGTTGGTAGCTGGATTATATGAAATAGACATTGTATTCTCCTGTAAGTCTCTTCCCCGTAGGGTGAGTGAGGGTACTCGCCGTAGCTTTCCCCTCGGTGGCTAATTAAACAGCCGCGCTGATAACAACACCAGCTTCTGGACGGTAAGTCTCAGTGCCATACAGAGTGTCAGCAGTCATCAGGTCAGCAAGGAACTCTTGCTTGTACTGAGTCTGCGTACGAACACCCATCTGCTCAGCAAAGACGATAGCGTCTTTGTGCATAAGCAAGCACTTAGTCTCGCCAAGAGCAGTCTCGAGGTTGGTGCTGACGAAGATGTCAACGCCATACAACGAACCGATCTTACCGTTAACAACGGGCTGACCAGTTACGAAGTCGCTAGAGATGTACTGAGAAACACCCAGCATCTCACGCTTAACTGCGGGCGGGATAACGAACACGCGGCTCTCGCCGGGGACGTTGTTGTCGTCGAGGATCTGGATAGCCTCACGGAAGCCTGCGTCGTTGAACGCAGTCGTGGTAGCGCCAGACTCGTCAGCGAGTCCACCTTCAACGAAGCTCTTCTGGGCAGTGAAAGCGGCAGACTCAGCGATGATAGCTGTGTCAACCTTGGTAGCCAGAGCGTAGCCAGCGTCTTCGGTGTAGAAGCGTCGGAGGCTGTTCAGAGCTTGAACGTCAGTGATGTCTTCGATCAGACGTGAGTACTCGAAGTGCTGGTCGATAGTAACAACCAACTCGCCAGTGGTGCCAGCGATCAGAGTTACCTGAGTCTCAGCGGCTTTAGCAGACGCGTCTCCACGATCCGGCTTAGGGATGTGGATGGTGTCGCCTTTCTTGCCAGTCATAGACATAGCGCGAACGAGGGGCTTAACGACCAGTGACTTCTCGTAAGAAGCGATGATCTCGTCACTCCAGATTTCTGGGATGAACGTAGCGGCCGTAGTGTTGGTCACGTGGTTAGAACCGAGTGCCATAGTAAATTACTCCAAAGATAAAGGTTAGGTTATTTAACACGGCCCTCCGAGTAAGCCTTCATGATTTCAGGCATGAGTGCTTCGTATCTCTTAGGGTCTGTGTTCATTAGTTCAATGATATCACGACGGCGGTAAACCTTCTTGGGCGAGGCCCCTTCTGGATTACTGCGTGCCGTGCCAGTAGAAGCTTTCTTGATCTCGTTCTTCTGAGCCTGCTTCTCTACTGCTTTCGTTTGCTCGACTACCGTGGCCCGCTCTTTGTACAGATTGAGCAGTTCGTCAGCCTTCGCAAAGTCATATCGTTGATCCGCGTCCTTGTACATCTGGGTGCGAATCTCCGACTTCTTCACCCACTCTTGGAAGCCCGTGTCTTGCAGTACGGTGTCCATGTCGGGGTGACTTGCCTTGAGCTTAGCCAGTGCTTGAGACTTAGCCATCTCTGCGGCTACAGCTTGTGCCTGTTGCAGAGTGGGGTGGTTCTCAATAGCCTTAGCTACAGCGGCGGCAGGATCAGCGAAGAAGTCAACTTCCTCTACTGGTGCTTCCGGTGCAGATGACTGCTGAGCACTGATTGAGGTTTGCACATAGTCGTCAAAGTGACGGCGCAACTCTCCCACTTCCTGTGACTGCTGACCCAAGCGCTTCTCTAGCTCTTGGTGCATCCGTGCAATCTCAGCGGTCGATTTGCCTGAGTACTTCTCGGGAAGATCGTCTGCATCAGACTCCTCTGCCACAACCTCGGGTGCTTCCTCAGCGGGAGGGGCTTCTGCCTCCTCTTCCGCCAGCGTCGCATACTCTTCGATTGCTTCTGGTTCGTCGGATACTACGGTTGCCTTCTTGACAAAGTCTTCGGCGTCTACAATGTTAGCCATTCTTGAACTCCTTTATCCCTGAATAGGGAGGATGGTTTAGTTAAAAGCGATTCCCGGCTAGAGGAGTTGCCGCTTCAGTTAGCCCGTCGTTCGTGATCTCGTGCCCACTTGATGGCCGCGCCGGGGAAGTCCCCTGACGTGCCGTCCAATGAACACCGAACTGGGCTGATGATTCGTCTGGCCTCCCCTCCGCACTCGCCGCACCGGAAAGCGTCGTCGAGGTTGCCAAACTCTTCAAATACCGTGTTGCATGAGGAGCAACGTACGTCCATGATCTTACGCATCTGCCTGCTCCTCTGCCGCCAGCAGGGCATTCTCATACCCAGCCAACTGTCTTAATACCTTCACGCGACCACGCATCTCCCAGAAGTCCTCTGTGGAGTTACATGCCTCAAGCGTGCAGGCTTCTATAGCTTCATCTAATTCCTCTTGGAACGTGCGCCAGCCATCCGTCATGAACATCGTACGGGCGTCGTCAAAGTAAGTATCAGTCATCCTTAGCCACCTTCGGCGCTTTCTTGGCTTCCAGCGCGGCTACTCTATTCTCCAGCTCTACGTTCTTGTTAATCAAGTCCTGTAGATACTTGGTAGTAGATGCTACTAATTCATCAAACTTATCTTGTGTTACTGGCGTCATCATGATTATCTCCTTGAGGTCATGGTTGGTTATAGTTCACAACTTCCGGCAACGCAAGCTAGTTGCTGAGCGCCTTCGGTCATGTCTGATCTTTCGTTAATGTCCCAGTCAATCTCGGTGGGGAAGCCGTCCTTCAACTCCGCTAGTGCCTCGGCACAGACAGGAGTATAAGGGGCTTGCTGGTACGTATGGTCTGAGTAGGGTAAAAAGGATATACCACTTACTTTGTCAAACTTATTGTACAGCCACTGCCCAACCTCTAGGAACTCATGGTCCCGATAGTAGCAGGTCATGGAGGGCTTATGTTCGCACCAATAGTCTTGGTACAACTCCCACAATTCCAACTGCTCCATCGCACCCATGTCTGAGGCCGTCACAGCGCCCTCTGGTGAGGCGATAGGGAAGGCGAATACCTTGGTACTGGGGTTCATCATATCGTCCTCTGACGGGACGCCTGCGGCCTCTAGGACGGTACACAACGGATCGCGGCCGTCCGCCCTGACCCGCCGTACATAGTTATCGCTGTACCTAGGGTGTATCCCACTAGCACTATCGACCAACTGACTAACAGTACCGCTAGGCTTAATCGCAGATATTGCGGTAGACTGTTTGATACCCAGTTTCTCCGCCCAGTCCTTGTTCGTATTGATCGCTTCATCTCTCATCTCCGTCAGCCAGCGCTTCAGCTCTTCGTTATCGCCGCGTCCGCATAGCAGGGGGTGGTCCATGATGCCGGTGAGGCTGACACCCAACAGGGCCTCCTCCTCGGTGTTATCCTTCCAGATCTTACGCAGGTAGCGGAAGTCCGTCAGCGTCGCCTGTAGCGTGCCGAGGATGGTGGCTATCCGTGTCTTCTCCTTCAGCGTCTCCAACGTGTCGTGAGATCTTACTACGATCTCTGACAAGTTGCAAAATTGATATGGCCTTAAGATTATCTCACTGCACGGGTTGGTCCCGAACCCATGCTCCTCGTCGCGCCTGCCGTTCTTGGACGCCTGCTTTTGGCTTGCCCCTCGGGCGAACACCCCACGCTCGCCGGAGCGAGATTCGTAGAGGCTGGTCCACTCGGCTAGGAATGCTTCGAAGTCTGGCTTCTCGGTGTAGCAGGCTGAGTTGTTAGCCAGCCCACGCTGGGGGTTCTCGTCCCACCACTGCCCGTGCTTGCTCCGCCGTAGCCTGTCATCTGACAGGTTGGACAGGCTGATGAGGGCGCTTCTGCGTACCCCACCCACTACGATGCAGGAGGCTATCTTACAGCAGAGATCGTGGCATTCAATAGAGCTAAGCTTTCTACCAGCCGCTCCTTGAAACAGCTCTGTTGTAAATGTGAACAATTCGACGAGAGGCTCTGGACCGCTTGCACGGCCTCCGAAAGTTTGCAACGGGGAACCCGCACTTCGTACTCGACTAACGTCCCACCGGGGAAGCTGACCTGAATACAGCAGTGATACCAATTCCCTGAACGACTTTGCCCATCCGATCTTCGAATCTGCAACATTAATAACTGTGTCTGTAGCATGGAACTCCTCCGCCACCTCCGGTAGTTTAGTGATGTACTGACGCTCTACGGAATAGCCTACGCCGGTTCCGCATAGCAAGACGTACATCAATTCATCGAAGCTTTTCTGGTGATCGATGGGGAGGTAGGAGCAGTTAAATCCAGCTACGTTGTCTCTCTTGAGAGCCTCTCCCGCCGTCATCATAGCCCGCATGCTGGGCATTACCTCTAGGGCTACGATGGCTTCTCGGATCTGCTCTGCTTCTTCTTCACTAACCTGTTCCCGCTCCTGCCAGAACCCGACGTATCGGGCGACGGTTTCTTCCCAAGACTCCCGTCGCTGTTCTTCTGGCAGGTAACGTGCGTACCGTGACTTATGTATGTATTGTTGATACGCGTCCAATGACCGCTCCTTATGTTAAGTTCCGTGGGAATTTGCAGAAGAAGGATTCGAACAAGGGGTTGAATGCATCCTTGGTCGCTTGATCTACTGCTGAGTTGTTGAAGCGGAAGTACGCTATGTTAAGTGAACCGGCCGACAGTGCGTGCGACGTAGGCTCAAGGGCCGTGAACAGTGCCTCAGCGGAGGCGATGTCCAGCGCAGACTGTGCCACCATGAACTCAGCGCGGAGCATCTGTGCTACTTCCTGCTCCTTGCCGACGAACTCGTTGGTGGTGGTGCCGCCGTTGAACAGCTCCGACTGAACTGCCAGACGGGCCTCCTCAACAGTCAGCTCATGTACCTCAGCTCCCGTAGGGGCTTCGCCCTCAGCAGGAACCTTGTAGAAGTACCAGTCGCCTGACGTGGTGTTGCCGCTAGTGAACAGCGCCGGAGAAGTCCCCGGTACTGTTCCGCTTGCTACCTGTACGCCGTCCTTGACTGAGGATACGTTCCTCACAACGAAGTATTTCTTACTCATTATGTACGCTCCACGAAGTCGTCAGATGTGCCATTGACAAGGCTACCAGTTACGTTGCTCTTCTCGCCCACTACGTTGGGGAATACACCCTCACCGCATGGTACGAAGTCCCGAGCCGCTGTGTAGTAGCTGTGGGTTGTTACATCACCACCTGCGAACCACTCAGCCTTCTGAGCAGATGACAGGATGTTGTTGGTGAACAGCATGTTGTCCACGCCACCCTCGTAGTCTTGGTAAGTACCTTGACCGAAGGGGATGCCACCCCGACCGAAGTCGATGGAGTCGTTGACGTGAGCGCTGTTGTCGCGATGCGTAGCGTTCATGGTGGTGTGCGATCGACGCGTTCCGTCCAGCCAGTAGCTGATCTTGGTGCCGTCACACTCGACGAGGATGCGTGACCCTGCCGAAGGAGCGTACCACGTGTTGGCCTGTGCTACAGAGTTGTAGCCGTTCGCCACGTAGAAACCCCAGTTAGAGCCACCACGCCGTAGCGAGATGCCGTTATCGCCGGATCGCCACAGGGTCATAAACTTGCTGTCAGTAGTGATTGACGGTAGCTCTGTGATCTCACAGGCGACAGTCCACGTAGCAGTGTAGTCCAAGATGGACCCAGTGCCTGACAGGCTGATGTAGTCGTTGACGCCGTCCATGCGGACGAACGCCTCGTCCAACGTAGCCGGAGCGTCGCTGGCCGTAGGAGCCGACAGGGTGTACTGCACGTCTGCGGTGTTGAACTCGTATCCCAAGTCACGAACGACAAAGTCGTAAGTCCCTGCGGGGTAGCTGGAAGACGTGCTGATGTTACCCACCAGAACTTCTTCCGTAGGATCTTGAGGCCCTACAGTTGAGAAGCTATCGGCAGTGCACTCGACCCGAGCTAGAGTAGGGAAGTCACCCGTGTCTACGCCCCAGTGCATGAACACGGTCTGACCCACGTATGCGGTCAGGTCGTATCCTGCGGGGGAGTATACTAGGCGAGATCTATACCAAGAGGCGGCGTCGCTACCATCACCGGCAGGTTTCGTGTAGACGATGAAATAGGGTGCGCCAGCCGCACGTACGTCAACCACCGCATACTGAGCTGTCAGGTTCGCCAGCGTCATGGTTACTGCGGGGTTGCTGTTGGATACGTAGTACCAGTTGATCTTGTTGGTCAGGTCAGCAGTGTTCTTAAAGTGCCATCCTGATGTTACGTTGGTTGGATCGGGAACCCCAGCGGCTCCATCCGCGTAGACGTTGATGTCGGTGCTGAGCAGGGTGGTGACCCCGCCGTCGAATGATCCGTCGATTAGCTGTTGCAGTACGGACTGGCTAGCCCCTACCGACACCCAGCTAGCGGATGATTCGTTGAATGCGTATAGTTGTTGCTCATCCAGAACTACCGCTAGGTCTTTAGCCTTCGGCTCTTCAATAGATGATAGCTGAGCCGCAGTGGCTAGCACAGCTCTGACACCGCCTGCCTCCTGCAAGTCGCCCAGAGCGGCACGTACGTGGTCGTTCATATACCCGTAGTAGCCGTTCTCATATGTACGTAAGTTAACTGTCATTATCGCTCCCGAGATAATAAAGGGCGCACAAGAGTACGCCCGCTTAGGTTATTGAGGCATGGGTCCAGATGGTGCCGGAGGCGCAACGCTAGCCTGCGCTTTTACCATACCTTCTCTTTCTTTTGATTCCAGTTCTCGTTCTTTTAACAACAGCTCCGACAGTCGGATGCGCTTCTCGAAGTCGTCGTCAACTGCCCCGTCGTTGTTCTGATCGGAGTACTTGAGCGTGACTTCCTGTGGAGCAAGCTGAGCTTCGACAGAGTACTTGTTAGCACGTGCCTGAGACTCTGCGGCCTGTCCGTTGAGTAGCTGGATCTGGCCCTGTGTGACGGCCATCTGCATCTGCTGTTGTTGCTGTGCCGCCTGCTGTGCGGCTGGGTCTGGCTGACTGCCCTGCTCTATAGCGGCTATCAACTCCTCGCGGTTAGATACGTTGAGGTGGTCGATGATCCCCTTGACGATCGCCCCGTGTGCCGGAGAGTCCGGCGGGATGACCTGAAGGATCTGACTGAGCTGTGCAACTTCGTACTCGCGTGCCATAGCGCCAAGGCTAGAGAACGGGATGAAGTTGTAGTCACCAATCGGATACTCTTCGGGGTTGAACTGCATATAGCGGAAGGCCGCCTTCTTAACGAACGGCAGAAGAAAGTTCTCTTGGAAGTTAAGCAAGGTTCTCTTCTGACGCTTCATGACACCACCCTGCGACATGGACATGCCTGCCGCCGTGACGTCATTCTGTACTTGGTTCATAGAACTATCGGAAGATCCGGTAGCTTGGCTAACCATATTCTGCAACGTCGCGCCCTGCTGGAACGTGATAGCGTTTAGCTGGCCGAAGTTGAAGGGCATGATAGCTTCCTGCGGAGCGCCGTTCGTCAGTAGCATACGGCCCGGACGGACCTCAAGCTTGTGACCACGCGGTATGCGTGTAGCGTCCACAGCCATCATTGGGTGGGTTGTGAGTGCTAGTGCATCAATACGTGCGCGTAACTCGGCATCCAGCGCCTTTTGGGACATGTAGCCTTTCTCGCACACACCTCGACCCCAGAAGATGTTAGGTACAACATCCCACTGGAAGGCCACGACCGGACGGTCCTGACACATGTAGGGGTTAGGTATAGCCTTCAGTACTGTGTCGCCGTTAGCGATGACGACCACGGCCTCCACGAGCGAACCGGGGACGTCGATTTCGTCTTCGTCCACACCTTCTGCAATGAGGTACTCGCGGGGTACTTTGCCGTAATACTTGGTGAGTCGAACACGACCCTTGGGTCTGCTGTCCACAGCTTCGTCGAACTCGATTTCATCATCGCTAGCCGCCTCCCCTACGTAGCAGTCGTCTTTGTAGACGCCCTGCTCCTGTAACTCCTCAACAATGTGACGGCTGACATACTCGTCAATCGCACACCCCATAGCCGTATCCACTGAGGATGCGGAGGGATCGATCAGGAAGTTCTTAGGCTGTACGGGGTTGAGCTTGACCAGAGGGCGGTAGGACTCTGTAACACCTACCTGCTCCATCGCACCTTCCATCATAGGCTGGGTGGCTGGGGCGTATACCTTCTGCTCTTCGATGGTGATCTCTGCAATGCCTGTGCCGTAGACGGCCGCATTGATAAGCACTTCCGATACGCTGGAGCGAACTCGCGCGTGGTGGAAGTCCTCGTGTAGCTTCTTGCGTAGGAAGACCATGTCGCCGGTCTGCTCGTCAGCCATGTCGTCGCGGACGTCGAAGATCTTACCACGACCGAACGTGGACTCCTCAACCTCAGCTACGTTAGACTCGACTGCCTGCGCCAGCGCGGGGGCTATCAGCTTAGAGCGTTCGCTAGATCGCTCGCTGTCTTCTGCGCTCCACTGGTTCCTAAAGAGTCGGTAGTACTCCTCATGCTTCTCGGAGTAGTTGCTCTCGTAGTGATCGCGCCAGTCTTGGCACTTGTTTATGACCCAGTCGGCAAGTACTCCCTCGTACGAGACTTCGCCGTCGAACTCATGTTCGAAGATCTTGTCATCACTCATATCAATCCTCAGTATCCTGCGACCGCGTCCATTGGCTCGTAGTCGTCTTCTAGGTTTAAGTCGCTAGCGTATGGTACGATAGCCATTTGGTCGATGTATGCCAGCGCGTCTAGGAGATCGTCATGGACCAGCTTCGACGGGAAGGCCGACGCCTCATCCACAAAGGTGAGGTTCCAGTCTCCATGCTTCAGCTTGATCTTGTCATGCTCGAACCTACCCTGCAACGCCCAGAGGATTCGATCCTCCTTCTTCTGGTTGCCGTGCGACAGGAGCTCGATTCGGAACACTCGGTGTGTCCGGCGCATCACGTCCTGTAGCGGGTTCATCACCGCCTGCTGTGCTATCCCTTTCTCTATCCCTACGCTTATGGGCTTGTACTTCTCGACTGCCTCGAAGATCTTCTGGGCTGTCTCGTCCAACGTCCACCGACCGTGCTCAATGTTCTCGACCCACCATGTACCGGAGTCGTCCACGAACACAATCGCCATTGCGCTGTTGTCCCTGCGCTTCGTCTTGTTACCTCTGTCAGACTCAAAGCCCGCCAAGTCAACCGCGATGTAGTAGTCGCCGTTGCCCCTGTCGCCTATGGTCTCGTAGTAGCTGAACTCCTCGGGATCGAAGAACTCGCTACCCTTGGCATCGAACGACGCCTCAAACTCCTGACGATACTGCCAGCCTGCCATCGTTTCCTTGGCGGCCTCCAGCTCCTCTGGGTCTAGCAGTGGGTTATCGTGAGACGTAAGGTGCCACGACTTCCACCCCTTCTTCCTTGTCTCGCCGTTCATGTACACGTCGTAGAAGCTGTTACGCCCCTCCGGTGTGGAGATGTACAAGGCTGTTCCTTTCCTGTGCGCTAGTGCTGGTCGTAGGATGGTATCGAATACCC
>UEXM01002642.1_pt1 | contig 12389 bp, 13 predicted proteins | sample 1796661 | NCBI WGS metagenome assembly UEXM01 (sample SAMEA4772469, study PRJEB27181) | metagenome | reverse complement strand
TGCTTTCAGGCTGCGGGGTGGGTTATTCTGTCCAACAACATCACGTTAGAAAACTACCTCACGTCACTAAACCCTTTGACAAAAGATACAGAAGGTTTGTAATAGGTGACTCTATAGAAGGTTGGGCTGACGCGGTTAAGGTTCTTATGGAGTCTTATCTTGGTGGTAGGAAGAAGTCAGCTGTAAAGTTTGATTACTCAGACATACGACCTAAAGGTGCTAGGCTTGTAACATCAGGTGGTAAAGCACCTGGTCCTCAGCCTCTTAAAGAATGTTTGATTAAAGTTCAAGGTATATTAGATGACAAAAACGACGGAGATAATCTTACGTCCCTTAACGTACACGATATCGTTTGCCACATTGCTGACGCTGTCCTTGCTGGGGGTATCCGGCGTGCTGCCCTTATATCATTATTTAGCGCATACGATGAGGAGATGATCTCGTGCAAGTCTGGAGACTGGTGGGAGTTAAACCCGCAACGAGGTAGATCAAATAATTCAGCTGTTCTTATGAGACATAAAATAACTAAAAAGTTTTTTATGGACTTGTGGAAACGTGTTGAAGCTTCAGGTGCTGGTGAGCCTGGTATATACTTTAATAATGATAAAGACTGGGGAACTAATCCATGCTGCGAGATAGCTCTTAGGCCATATCAGTTCTGCAACCTATGTGAGGTTAATGTATCAGATATAGAATCACAAGGCGATTATGAGGATAGAGTTAGAGTGGCGTCTTTTATAGGTACGTTACAGGCTGGATATACCGACTTTCATTACTTAAGAGAAATATGGAAAGAAACAACAGAGCGAGATGCTTTGATAGGCGTGTCTATGACAGGTATAGGCAGTGGAACTGTTTTGAATTACGACATGGCTGTTGGAGCTGAAATCGTTAAAGATGAAAATGCTAGAGTAGCCAAGATTATAGGTATTAAAAAAGCTGCGCGTACAACATGTGTTAAACCTGCAGGGACGACATCTCTGGTACTAGGAACATCTTCGGGTATTCACGCATGGCATCACAAACAATACATCCGTAGATTGCGCGTAGGGAAGAACGAGGCTATATATGGGTACTTAAAGGCTAACCATCCTGAGATCGTTGAAGACGATTACTTCAGGGCACACGACACAGCTGTAATAAGTATACCACAACAAGCTCCGAAAGGTTCTATCCTGAGAACTGAATCTCCTATGGATCTACTGGAGAGAGTTAAGAAGGTTGCTACAGAGTGGGTTAGTAATGGACACAGGAAAGGCTCTAACTCTCACAATGTTTCAGCTACAATATCTATTAAAGATGACATGTGGGATGAAGTTGGAGAGTGGATGTGGAAAAACAAAGATCACTATAATGGTCTGTCTGTTTTACCTCACAATGGTGGTACGTACAAACAAGCTCCGTTTGAGGATATAACAAAGGCTAAATACGAAGAGTTATTGAAATCCCTAAACGAGATAGATCTAACTAAGGTTATAGAGCTGGATGATAACACAGATCTCTCTGGAGAACTTGCTTGTGCAGGCGGTTCATGTGAGGTTACATAAACCTTAATATCTTAAAATAATAAAGGGGATAACCGTAATGGCTATCCCCTTTTTTTTTCTTGTTATGCTATACACTAATCTACGCTGTTTATTTTTCCTATGCTAGCTGTTGCTACGGAATTTACTTTACCTATACTAGCGGCTGCAACTCCGTTTACATCATGGCTATACCCAGTAGCGGATTCTGTGTAATCTAAAGTTATTGTTACGTCAAAATCTATGCCAATATCAGAGGTTGATGTAGTGGATGAATTAGCATAGTCGCTGTCGTGATCTACTATAGCTAAAGTAAAATGATCGTTATTTTTTATATCAGCTAAAGCCGCAGCGGTTAAAGTATATTCATTATTACCTGTTGACCAAGTAGTTAACTCGTCAGAATATGCTGTGCTATAGTCTAAAGAACTAAAATGGTCTGAGGTAGCTAAAGCTGTTCCACCATCACCGCCAAAAGCGGTGCTTTTTATCATTATGGTGTCATTCGGGTCTGCGTCAACCCCACTACCTCCGTTAATGTCAATATGAGCCGCTGTTACCGTCCCTGTTATTCCGCTTGTGTCAAAGTGTAGAAAAACTCTTTTAAATCTTTTGGTTCTAGCAGAGTTAAAGTACTGAACATCAGCTTCACCTGTGATACCATCAGTAACACTTGACGCGGCATTTGTTCTGGCTGTATTGAAATTACCACTAGCAATACCTGTACCAACACCTTGCCTGTTTACGTTTATTGTTGGCATTATGCTGTTACTTCAACAAATGTTCCGTCTGGGTTAAACCAAATCTGACCATTAGACGCGTGTAAGCAATATCCTATCACCCTTACTATATCGTTGTTATCTGATGGTGCGGTTGACGAGGCGTCCCCTGCAGTATTACTCAAAAACAAAACATCACCCACAGCTCCTGGGTCATGGTCTAAAGTCACCATGCCTCTCAAAAGCATACCATTAGTATCTGACGCCGCCCCTAAAGCAACCCCTAGTAACCCATCAGAAGTAGCAACCGCGTTTGCGTTTGCGGCTTCCCAAGTTCCATCTGATTTATAGTGATATATTGTTCCAACCGTCATAGATGTAGTACCACCAAAATACACTACATCACCTTCATATGTCCCATCTGTATCCCCTGTAACGGTAAATCTACGGTTAAAATTAGAATCACTATTTGTGTCTATCGTTAAAGCGGGTAGATCATTTTGAGCTATAATAACGTTGTGATCCCCATGAGAATTTAGAACAACATCTCCATCAGCGGAACCAGTGACAAAGTCATCTGCGGCATTAGCTACACCTAATTCTAACGTGTTTTCATCGTTTATAAAACGCAGGTAAGGCTGAATATCTTCACCCCCGTTTCCAATAGTAAGTCGATTAGTTACAAAAGCAAAATTAGCCTCCGCTGTTAAAGCGCCAGTCCCATTTCCTGTTAATATTGTATTCGCTGCGACTGTCGTTAATCCTGTACCACCTTTAGCCACAGTCACCGTATCAGATAAAGTAGATCCTGCGGCTGTAACTGTTATAGGTGCAGATCCATCAAAATCAACTCCGTTAATAGCTCTTGGTGTAGTAAGAGTTGCAGCGCTACCTGTTGTGCTTTGATTTAAAGTAGGTATATTACTGGAGTGCACGGTACCCGTGCTTGACCCAGCCCAGTCAACGTGCTCCTCTGCCACGAAGTTTTGTAACGAGTCGTGATCTATTTCAGCAGGTACAGCAGTAGCGGTTATAGTAGTACCGCTATTTGTAACACCAACACCGGTTGCACCTAGTATGCTAAAATCAGCGCTACCTGCTGCGTCTGAAGCAGTAGCACCACCACCGCTGTCTGTGGTGATGGTGACTCCTGTTATATCGCCTGAGGTTGTGCTATAGCCATAACCCTCTATCTTATCCGCTATAGCGGCAGCGGTTAGCAAAGAGGTATCATTATCGTTAAATGACGTGCCTGAATCCTGTATCTTAGTTATACTAACAGTGTCAGACGTATACTCGTCCATTGTTATAGACTTACCTGTGCTTAAAGTTATGCTATCTTCAAAGTAAACGTGACTACGAAACCTAGATATAAAGTCCCATATATGTTGACCTATCCACTTCATTAACTTATTAGTATATCTACAGTGTCAGAGCTACCAACTGTTGTATATAAACCATATCCAGTGCTTGTTCTATTGTTAAAAGATAATAAGCTATTATTATCAAGTAAAAGAGTTGTTCCAGCTGGAACAGATACACCTTTAATTACGTAAAAAGTATTAGAAGCCGCACTACTTGGTGAGGTTTGAATAAATATACTTACAGTAGCAGAGTTTGCCGCGTGAGTATTTACCACAGCAATAGAGTTGATACCGCTACTCCCACTTCCTGGGGCTAGCAGTTCAACATCTACGCCGTTTGAACCATCTATGTTGTGGTACTTCTGCATAAACGTATTAAGCCTCTTCGTAGAACATCACAAACTCTAAAACCACAGTATCATCTGTAGCTGGAGTTGCTGTAACGTCGTCAGCGTCAATACAGGTTAAAGGCATCATCATCCAGTCGCCTCCGTATAGCTTACCAATAGGCTCAGCGTTAACCCCTATTGTTACCCCTACGGCCTTGTCGATGTTACCTCTACCGTCACCTATGTTTCTGATATATACTTTTGAAGCTACACTATCTTTAGGCTCTATATTTTCACTAGCCATAGTGATTAGATCTACAGCTCCTGTAGCTGATAGTTTTCTCCTTTGAAAACCTGTTGTGCTATCTATATCTACAATTGTGCCAGCTTGAGTCAATGTCATTGATTCGCTAATGCCACCAAAACCTGGGGCTGCATCGGAAGATATATTTATTGTGCATGTTGTTGCCATAATTATTTCTTTTTAAATCGTTATTAAGTAGTAGTTAAAACTGTTCCTTCGTGAAAAAGAGCGTATTCTATTTTATTTGTTCCACCGTTTGATGTCATTGCTATATCTGCGGCTGCATCATGAAAGTCTGCTGGAATAAACATCCAGTCTCCACCATACAACTTACCTATAGCCTGAGCGTTTTGTGTAACCGCTACGTAGTAAGTTTCGTCTATTGAGTGATTTTTCACGTAAAGTTTACTTGCTTTACTCGCTGTTGGAGTGGCGCAAATTAAATCATACTCATCTCCAGTAGCTATTTCTACTACTGCATACTCTAGTTGATCCAAACCATCAGCTGTAGTACCCGCTTTCATACAAGTTGTACTTGCAGTTACTGACATTGCATCTGATAGCAAATCACTTGTTAGCGTTACCGCTGCTGTTGTTGTTGCCATAATTATTTATTTAGTTGTTTATTGTTTATTGATCTTGACCTATTACCATAAATTCCATCTTAGTAGGATTGTTTGTAGCGTAAGCTTTATATGTTTTATCTCCATGCATAGGTATGAAACCCCAATCACCTGCGTCTAGCTGAAACTGAAGAGGATCGCCACTTGTGCTATCGTCATATATAAATATCTTATGCCCTGCTGTAGTAGCTGAGTTTTTAACATACAAATACGGGATAGCCGCGAAATCATCTGCCGTGTACAAGGTAACTTGCCCTGAAGCCGTTCCCTTAGCGGTTGATGTGATTGTTTTACTTGCTAAGCCAGATGTGTGCTCTACACCTGTTGCAGTACCAGTTTTTGTTAGTGTAGACGTGGTTGTTAAAGCTAATTCGTCTGACAACAAGTCAGTACTTGATAGCGTAATTGTAGCTGTTGTAGTTGCCATTTTATATTACCTTATATTTTGTTTTACCATTTTCTTTGTAAGCCTCTAAACATTTGTGACGGTTTTCATCTTCGTTTACGTAGCTTACGTGTACCCAAGCTGGGTTTTTATCATCCCCAAACTCCCATATTAATTGATCGTAGTCAAGGTGATATCTTATGTACTTGAACATCTCTGCATTTAGGTTTGTAAACCTACCTCCAAAAGTGTCATCGATATCCATAGCTAAACCTTTACAGTGCTGTGATGTTTTACTACCTCCAACAGCGACGTTTAACTCAGGTGATCTATAGAAACTGTTAACTTTAATTGGTCCTCCAACCCATTCTCTTAAGGGTTCAAAAACTTTTTTAGCTATAAGCTTCATGTTTTCAATCTGCTCTACGTCTGGTATATTTTCTATACCTCTGCGCAAAGCTGTGTTACTTCGAGTAGCTTCTTTATAGCTTACATGATCACTTATTTTGTCCATATTTTATTGTTTAATAATTCTTTTAGTTACAACACGGTTGTTGTATGCTATACATATAACGTACATCCCTGGAGCCCATAGAGACGTCTCTAAGATGCTTACGTTAACTTTAGGTACGATAACGCGTCCCATTGAGTCAAACACCTCTAGATCAACATTCTTGCTTATCATTAATACGTCTCCAACCGGGTTGGGATATACTATTAAATCATTTTCTGATATCATGTTCTCCACGCCAGTGGAAGAGCAATAGTCAAATGTTTCTTGACACACCGCGTCCCACTCATCTTCGCAGCAATATGGGTCAACTTGTATAACCCACGCAAAGCACATGTCATTGAGCCAATAACCATCGCCATATGGCTCACCTAGTCCAGTGACACACCCTGCCGCTTCGTAGAGACAGACTTCCGGATCAGGTATATTAACCGCCGTGTCATAGTTGTAAGCTTCGGGGTCCGCGCATCCTTCCAAGACTTCAATACAAGAGCCGTTGTCAGAGTTAGCCAGCGAATCATAATTAAAGGCATTACTATCAGTACAACCGTAAACGTAAGGAATACAGCCACCGTTTTCTGTGTTAGCTTCTGGATCATAGTTATATTGTGTTGGGTCCATACAACCAAATATAAACGGTTCGCAATCGCCAGCCTCAGTTGCTAAGTTATTATAATTAAAAGCGGTTGGGTCTACGCAACCAAGTATCTCATTTTCATCACAAACACCATCACCGTCAGTATCGTTGATGCACGAGTTGTCACAATTATAGTACTCAATAGAGTAAACACATCCTTGGTCTACATTAGCGAGCTCTTCGTAGTTGCAAGCTTCGTTATCTATACACCCTAAAACAGGTGTGATACAATAGCTGGAACAAGTAGGTAACCCGCTGTATACGTAAGGAAATTTCTTCAAAGGATCTGTCCAAGGGTTAGTACCACTTTGCAGCACTATGCCGTTAGGCCCCTCAAGCCTAAACCCACACTGAGCAGCCGTGGTAGCCGCATTACCTTCTGTAAAGAAATAAACATCAACCTCTTCGTTGGAGCTTAACGTTATCTCAAAAATTTCTTCGGATCCGTCATTTGGCCCCATGTGATATGGACCGTATATATTATCACCCTGTGTTAAGCCCAACCAACTTCCGAACCAACCATCTGCTCCGCCATCTGTAATAACCAGGTTGTAGCCACACGCTGGATACGTTTCCATGACGTTGGATAAAGGATCATAATTTAAAGCATCCTCTTGAGTGCAACCTAGCACAACGCTAGTTTCACAACTACCATCATCAACCATAGCATCAGAGTTATATTCTACGAATGATGCGTCAGTGCAACCCTGAAGCAGTACGGGTGTGCATGGTGGGACTATATAAGGTTCTGATGACAAGGTATCAAATTCAACCCCTCCTACATACAAGATATCACTACCACATAAAGTAGTAACGTTAAAAACTCCATCTACTCCACCCCAGCAAGTGCCACACAGGCCGTCTCCATAAGAATCATATACATTAGCCACCAACGTATCTCCAATAGCAACACACGTGTATGTAGGCTCTGTTAGACCGATGGTAGAATAGCCCGCGCCCGATGCTACAACCTCTCCGTTAGCTGTTATATCCCAACTGGTTTCACTTGGGTAACTATCAGGTGTTATAAGAGAGATGATATTCGTATATCCATCTTCACAAGGTACTGGAGGAAACACGCAATTGCCAGGTGCGTTAGCCCATGGGTTGTAATTCAAAGCGTTAGGCTGTAAACACCCGTAAACAGGTTGCTCACAAGGAGTTAACTCAAAGAAAGTCGTTGTTGAAGGTCCGTCAAATCCGTAATCAAAAACCTCTAATCCACAAGAGTTAGTAAGCGAATACCACCCCTCACCGAAATCACAACATATCCCATCGCCAAATGTATCGTATATAGTAAAGTTGTATTCCCCTGAATCAAGAGGTATAACAACTTCCTGTAGTAAACTACCCGTATAAGAAGGACTAAAAGCTACAGCTTCTCCACCTTGATATATCTCCCAAGAAGTTTCTCCACCGTATTGATCTGTAAAAACAGAGACCTTTACCCAACTTGCTTGACTAAAAACTGTTAACGGTAGTAAAAATAATGCTAGTAAAAAATTCTTCATTCTAAAAATCACTATAAATTATATCGTCTATTACACCCTGCACGTCCTTTCTAGTTGCAGCTATTTTAAAACTTATATCAGCTTGAAACCTCTCTACTTCTTTCCCATTAAAAACTATAACAGTTGGTACCACTACAATACCGAAGTCTTTCTGCCATGTTCCTTCTCCTATATCAACGTTCATGACATTGCAATCCGTAAGTTCAGCTAGATAATCCACGCCATTGGATCCGTTCCAACTAGCATTAAACTGTACTACACATATATCACTATTGCAGGGGTTTTGCCCAAAAGCTATATTAACAAAGAATGTAACCGCTGAGAGTAAAGTAATTATTTTAGATACCATGATATTTTATTTTAGTTCATCGATTTTTCTTTCGATATTCTTTAGATCATCTTTAATCTCTATAACATCTTCTTGAGTGGTCATTATAGTTTGTCTTACTAGTTGATCTTTCATGTCAAACTCCATACGTGATATTTCGGGAGGCATTGGCTCTGGTAGCTCTTTAGCCTCAGCAATATCTGCTTGTAGCATAAACCACATGCTAATAATAGTGGCCATTCCAAAACCTATACCTACAAGTGTTTTTACACTTATCTGAAACCCCGTGTCCTCGTTTAATTCTTTAGCCATTTTTTATTATGTTTGAGAGTCTTGTAAATCTTTTTTTGAAGGAGCCCCTTTGCTGCCTGGTTTTCTCATCTTTTCCCCTGAACCAGCTTTAATTCTTTTTCTTTTAGCGTGTATGTTATCCCATAGCCCTCGCTTTTTCATAGGACCATCTCCCATGTCATCAATATGTTTTTCAATAGTATTAGCTTGTTTACCATGAGCTTTAACCGCACCTCGTAATTCCTTGACAATCGCTTCAAGGTTTTTATATTTCATTTTAAAAGCCATATTATGATTTTTTGTGTTTTTTACAAAAATTTCTAGCAGCACTAGCGCTACCAAAACCCCACTTTTTTAATGCCATAGCGTAAGGAGTTGGTTCACCCTTATCGTTTTTCATAGGATGATTCTGAGCTCCAAACCTACAGGCAAACTTCACCCTATCAGGGTGAGTACCACTAGTTTTCCTGCTAGCCATGCCAGGATTTTCTTTACGCATTTTTCTATTACGTTTTGCGTAAGCCTCCTCTGTTATTTTCAGAGGTCCTTTGTTATATTTATAGGTAGCCATATCTTAGAAGATTACATAGTTTACACCACACTTAAAGTTGTACCACTCTCTATTCCAGTACTTATTGTACTTGCCTTCCAAGAACAATCCTAAGTGTTTATTTAATCTATATCCAAATATCATACCACCCGAGTAATCAAGCCATTGACCTCCCACGGAGTTGTGGTACATAAACTCGTTACCACTGTCTATATGATAAGGCATAACATTTCCCCACGCGTGTAACCAGAAGTCGTCTGTGTAATGATAGAAATCAAACCCAGCAACAACAGAATGTTGTATTAATTTATTTAACTCACCGCGTTTTCTTTCAGCGTAATCTGATATAACCTCAGGTATAACAACTGCTTCCCATACCTCAGTACTTGTAGCCACAAGTTCTCCGTCTGGTGAAAAGTACTCAGCGTTAGGCACGTCAACCGTGTATCCCTCTTGTAAAGCTAAGTACGTGTAATGTATATCGTTGTTGTCAAGTAACCATTCATCTAAAGGATTATAACCGTATGGTTCAGAAGCTCGTTGAGCTACACCTAGGTTAAACGAAAACTTATCTCCAAGCTTTAACCTACCTCTCTGCGATGTTTCAAAGTAAGATATATCCGCAAAGCCATCTTGTAGGTACTCTCCTTTGACGATGTATTTATCTCCTACATATCTTAGGAAATGGTTTTGATCAAGAAACTCTTGACCCATTTGTCTTTTGTATTTAACCTCAGCTAAAAACTCTAGGCCATTACGTTTACCAACGTTAGCTCCGTCAGCCCAAGATGTTTCGCTTCCATCATAGAAAGTCTGAGCTCTGTTTTCATATCCAAACCTAGCGATCTTACGAACACCCATTGTAAGACTGTAGTCATAAGGAGTCTCTATATCAGTAGAGCTTAGTCCATCACCTACAGACCATACTGTTTGATCAGCAACAGAGTTACCTCCGTTTACAGCTGAATAAAAAGTAGCAAACTTAAAAGCTTTCTTTAGTTGTTGAGCGTTTACGTTTGCTATACACAGTAAAAACGCTAGTAATGCAATTACTTTTTTCATTTATAATTTATTTTTTACGACCACCTCTTGATGAACTACCTCGCGATGAACTACCTGGTGATGTGCTTTTTGGTTTAGACGAAGTAGAGTCTTTCTCCTCTTCATTTACCCCTAGATTATATTTACTCCAACCCATGAACATTAAAGCTCTTTGCCAAGCTGAGTGCTGGTTGTTCAAGGCTTCTCTCATGTTTTGCGTTTTGTTGTATAGTCTGTTTAATGGAATATTAGTAATACCTTCAATGTAACTAGTGGCTGCAGACCATTGAGGATTATCGATATCAAGAGTCTCCATTTCTTCTATAGCTTTCTTGTTATAGTTTAATGTTTTCTCAGCGTTAACTACTTTTCTAGCTTTAATACCTAGAGGAGGAGACACGTTTAACATCTCCATTAAAACAGCACTTTCATCTTTATTATAACCTGCTTCTCTTTGCTCCGCAAACTTCATAGCCATGTTTTTAACTGTAGCTATAACAGCTCCCATGACTCCGCTTCCTCTTAAAACAGAATCAATACTACCGTTTATCATTCTCTCTTTCTTTTTGAGAAACTTCTCGTCATCTTCGTTATCGTCAAACATAGCGGCGAATAAAGCTGTTTGTAGTCCATAGAATATCATGTTTTGTACAGCAAAGTAATACATGATTCTAGACGCGTTAGACACGTCGCTTTGGAACTGCGAAGTGTTAGGCTTTGTTATTCTTCTGTTTTTTATATCCAAAAACGCTTTTTTACCCAACCTGTTAAACTGAGATGTTACGTTTTGAAACGCTAGTATAAACTTACCTAATGGCGAGGCTTGTTGCTGAGATACCATGTCTGGTCTAGCGGACTGCTGAGTAGACTGCGTTATATCTTGGAAATCTGTCCAAGCTTTTGCCTCAGCTTCAGTCTTAGATAAACCTTGCTTTAAGTATGTTTTAATTCTATTTCTATAATATGTAGCACCACCGGTTGCAATAGCTATATTATCACCGATCTGTGTAGGCGTGAAACCAATCTTCAAGAGCTCCCTTATTAAAGTTCTCATAGGGAATTTAGACTTACTAATAGTTTCAGCTAGCTCAGATCCATTAACGTCAGTCTGTATACCACCTCTTCTCTGCTTTAGCATGTCAGAGTTAAAAATGTAAGACCAATCGCTCCAGTATTGCTTTTGGTCAGCAAAAGCCTTGGCTGCGTTAAACATGTTGTTATCAGCAAAGTTTATGTAGTTCACTATAGACATCTGCTGAAGAACAGATGATCTTATGTTAAAGAACATAACACTACCAACAGCTCCATTTATATAGTTAACAAATCTATTTACTAAAGCATTACTTCCACTAGGTCTGTTTCTACCAGTTTTAATTCGGTACAACATATCCTCTAAAGCTTCTCTAACACCTTTACCGTACCCAGCTTCGATCTTGTTAAGGTTTTCTTCAGAAAATATTATATCCGTGTTTTGTAAAAACTCCGCAAAATACTCTTCTCTACCAACCCTACCAGTTGCGTCATTTAGATCCATTCTAATATCACCAGACTCCCACCCTTCTGTAGGGCTCACATAAGCTTCTTGTTTAGATATAACGCTTAAGGTATCCGCGTAAGCTTTCAGCTCTGGATTAGAGTTGATATAGTCAACTAAATTCTTTTGATCTGTTTTAGTTATACCAGGTATTTTATGACCATTAAGATCCCATAGATAAACTCTTATAGCGTCTTCATTGGTAAAATCACCCTTTGGTGTTTTCTTTTTAAGTTTGCTTTTAACATCAGGAAATCTTTTGTTTAAAGATTTAAAGTCGTTAGCTATACTTTGTCTAGCTGTATCAAGCTCTTTGTTAGCTCTATTTAAAGGTCTAACTAAGGCTTGCTCTAAAAAGTCTCTGTGTGCGTTACCTTTTTTCCCTACACCCATGAAGTTGTAGAGTAGCCCAACGAAGTCCTCGTGAGAAGGAGGTATAAAGAATCTAAACTTACCTTTACTTTCACCCCTCTTACGAGCTTTCATGCTAGAGAATCTTTTAGCAGCTTCTATGCCTAAAATATCCTCTAGTATTTCGTTGAAATTTTGGTCCATTGATTTACTAAACTTAACGCCACTTCCGGGTACGCCTTTAGCGTTAGGGTCTAGCTCTAAAATCTTTTTAAGATTCACTCGCGTCTTGCCATCAACTTTATTCGTGACATTTTTTAGATCAGATTCACTGTCTGGCGCTTCCCATTGGATCTTACGCGCCTCCCCTTCTATTAACACTGTAGCT
>UEXM01002641.1_pt1 | contig 12394 bp, 12 predicted proteins | sample 1796661 | NCBI WGS metagenome assembly UEXM01 (sample SAMEA4772469, study PRJEB27181) | metagenome | reverse complement strand
CTTTATTATTCTATTTATTATACAGGAAAATCGAACTATGAACAATATATATGTTGGCTGGGATAGCCGTGAAGATATTGCATACCAAGTATGTGAACATTCAATACTAAGACGCACATACAAAGAGTTTGTAAATGTTATTCCCTTAAAGCAAAATGAACTCAGAGAGCAAAAACTTTACTGGCGTGAAGTTGACAAACTTGCAAGTACTGAATTTACTTTTACACGTTTTTTAATTCCACATCTAAACAACTACAAAGGACTAGCAGTGTTCTGTGATAGTGATATGGTGTTTTTAACTGATGCACATCATTTATTTAATAACGGATTTAGAGACGAAAGTAAAGCAGTTTGGGTTGTAAAGCATGACTACAATCCCCCAGAAGGATTAAAGATGGATGGACAAATGCAGTTACAGTATCCTCGCAAGAACTGGTCGAGCTTTATGGTATTCAACTGCGAACATCCTAGTTGTAAGAACCTAGACTTGGAAACTGTAAACACACAAACAGGTGCTTACTTGCATAGATTTGAATGGTGTGATGACAGTGAGATTGGTGAAATAGGCCCTGAATGGAACTGGCTTGTAGGACATTACAAAGAGCCAGTTGATGGTACACCCAAAGTGTTACACTACACAGAAGGTGGTCCTTGGTTTGAGAACATGCGTGATTGTGAATATGATCATGTATGGAAAAAAGAAGTAATAAATCTATACAGTTCATGAAGCATATCCGCAAAACGTTTGACAGTACGGGATTAGGCGTATTAAATAATTTACAAATACTAGACTTTGCAAGTAAAGTTGAATGGTTCGTACACGACAACGAACTAATACCATATCATTTAGGAAAAAATACCAGTGCCGCTTTGAGCAACGTAACTGATATTCGAATACCTACGATAACAAATAAGCAACAAGGAGTTTATTTTTATTGGTATACCTTTCCTACAATGAACTATTATCATTGCATAAATGATGCGATCGGTCCTATATATAATTATTTTAGACTAAAAGCAGACTACCCAGACATACAGTTTATGTTAAATCCCAGAGGCAGAAAAGTCCTACAACATCCTCCTTTTGTGGCAGAACTATTAGACTTATTAGATATTGATTATGTATACACCGACGAAAATACTAGTTACGAACGTGTTTATTATAGCGATACACTGTGTAACGATGTTAGTACTGGTAAAAGAATACCCCCGGACAGTCGTATATATTCAATGATAGAACAATGTGTACAGCGAGCACGGACTAGAGCGCCTGATGTTCCTGTTCATAAAAAGATTTATTTAAGTCGTAGAGCACACGCCAATCTCTTAAAAAATAGAAAACTGGTAATAGGAGAAGATAACACTATTAAACGTGGCATTACAAACGAAGATGCTATGGTAGATATATTAAAAACAATAGGATATACAGAAGTATTTGGTGAGAACTACACACTAGCCGAAAAGATTAGTATGTTCTCACATATGCACAAATATATAAGCACTGCAGGCGCAGGTGTTACTAATATACTATGGCGTATTAATCAAGATTTAAGTGTGGGAGGAATACACACTCCAGGCTTTCCGTTTCCTAGTGGAGATCACAATAGACATATTGTAGCACAAAGTCCATATATGGATAAAACGTCTATTAATCTATACAAAGGGGAAGTTGTATTTGAAGACCCACAACCCACAAAAGGATATAATCATCCATGGCGTATAACTAACTTAGATGCATTTAGGAAGTGGGCAGAGACTATTTGACACACAAGTAATAAGGACGATGTTCTGTTTGTCCAGGCATGCGTTCTACTTGTGTGAATAGTTTTAGTGCTTGTTCGTAGAATAATGCTTCACTGTACCCAGTATCCATTGTCCACTTGTGTCCCTTTTTATCCTGCTCTGTAGGAACTTCAAATAATATTGTATCTGCTTTGTCTGCAAAATCTTTTAGTAGTCTATACATATCCATGTATTTTTCTGTGCGATTGTATAGATGATGTATTACATTAAACACAGTCATGAACTCATACACACCGTCCTGCCACTGTTCCAAGTTTGTGTGTTTGAATGTTGCTAGACTTGCACTGTGTCTTGCTTTAATACTCTCGCACACTGCTATGTATTCCATGTTATAGTCAACACCTGTTGCAGGTACGTCATATTCCTGCGCACACATGAATACATAAAATCCTAGGTTACTGCCAAAGTCTGCATAACTACGAGGACTTATAGTATGAAACACACGATTAAAGTCTTCAAACTTTACCTGTGTATCTACCCAAGGACGTTTAGGGCCAGGATTATTGATAGCCAAAACTTGTTCATCACTGATATCATAGTTTTGATAACCTCGCACCTGTGTTACACCACTGTCGTGCCCACCAAAAGTTATGCTTTCTATGTCTGCTCGTTCAAGTGTTTGCATTTATAAATTTCCTTAAACTTCTCCAAGTTGTTTCATCACACCAGTTCCAACCTTTGTTATATTCATTATACAAGGATTTGCCTAGTTTTGTCTTTATTAATTTTGGTAAAAGTTCGGTTATTTCAGGAATAATTTGCCGTTTTACTTGCAGGATGCTACTGTACAAATCTGCTGTAGTTTCTGGTTCGCTCCAGAACTCATAATTCAGCAAGAATTGGCACATAACAAAATCGCTATCGCCAACTATTAAACTTTCTTTGCCTTTTAAACTACGCAAGTCTTCTTCGATACCCAATTCCAATACAGGCAATCCTCTGAATGTGTTATAAACCTGTTTAAAATTAGGACATTGTAACATACCAGCACCACCATAATCTACCCATCGTGTTTCATTATTACTGTCTTTCATGAAGTTTCTGCCGTTACTGAAACCCATGTCCCAAAAAACAAAACCTGTATTGCGAATACACCATTCGTTCATTGAACATACATCCGCTAAACTTTGATGAATGATTTTCCTGTCCGGCTTTATATGTCTAAACGGTTTTCTAGATTTGTAGTGATTGTAATCGTATTTGACAACTTGATCTAATATTGCCCTAGGTTTTTTCTCTTCCTTTCGTATAATACTACGCAACATTGCATTAAAAATATGCGTGTGATTATCAAATTGTTTTGCATAAGAGCTTTTTATTTTTACTACATGCTTTTCTTCTTTTGGATCTCCATATTTACATCCCCAGAATGTAGTACCATCTTTACCTTGGCCCAGCATTTGTATACAACGCCAGCCGTAAGCAGCAATTATTTCTCCATTTTCATCATAGGCTATTTTGCCAGGATGCTGTGTTTCTGCTACTTGTATACAAAGTGTAGGTTTATCTAAATTTTGTGCAATATAGTTAATAGCATCATGAAATCCATTGGCAGCAAGATGAGCATAACCAGGCACTTTGTCTACATGTGTGTACTCATAATTTCCACTACTGTCGTCTTTTACAACTAATTTGTTAGTCTTAAACGCCACTATAGTTCTCCTGCAGCATACCCCATGCTTTGCCCGATTCTATTTCAGATTTTTTGAATTGGTTACATGCTAACCAGTTTAGTAATGCTTGCCTGTTCAAAGGTTCTTTGTTAAATTTTTCTGGCATTGGATTATCTTTAAAATCTTCTAAACTAAAACTTACTTTTGTGCAACAACTTTGTTCACTGGTAATTACAGGTATGCCTTTAAGTGTTGCTTCTAGTGCAACCATACTGTTATAGGCTATAACACAGTGCGCATCATCTAAAACTTGTTCTAGTGTCCCATCTTGTGGATATTCTCTGAGTTCAATTAAATTACCATTTCCATCAACAATAGGTTCTTTTGGTTTACGGCGTATAACAATACGACTGTGTTCGTTTTCTGGCAAATATGCTTTCAATTTACTTACTACCATTTCTCCCCAATCTTGTTCTAAGCCCATGAACCAACTAACAGCATGAGTAGGCGGACAAATAATAATTGCACTACCACGTTCTCCGTTAGTACGCCAGAGATCTTTATTATAGCCTGCGTTTTTGTGAAACCCTTTCCAACGATCTGCGCCTACATCCCTAAGTGTAGTACATGCATGTCCATTTTTTACAATACGCATCCATCCTTTGCCGCTGTATCCTGGTTTAAAATAAGCATGATCCATGTAGTAAAAGTCTATACCTTGCTGTTTTGCGTATCTAAGTAACAAGCCTGTTCCGCGGAGAATACCCAGTGTGGCTATTGCATCTACACCTGCTTGCATGTCCTCTGGTATACCATGATCAATATAATGTCCAATAGATCTGTGTTTCACTTCCCATGGGCCATTTATTTCATTATTATATTTTATAGCACCGCGAGCGAATGCAAGTGTAAAATTTGTTGTTATTTTTCGATTTGTATCATATACTAGTAATTTAGGCATGTAATATCTCGTATGCTAATCCTGACGCTATTTCATTTTGTGTAAATTGACTGTATGCAAGATTGTTTAACCATTGCTGAATATCTACACGCTTAGGATTTTCGATTTCTTCTAATCTAGTACTACTTATGTCTGCAGCAAAACTATCCGGATGGCATATGGTTGGTATGCCTAATATCTGTGCCTCCATCGCACATAAACTAATACTTGTAACCACGCAATGTGTATCTTGTGCTTGTTCTCGAAAAGGTATTAGTGCGGCCGCAGGGCCGCTAGTGCCTTTGCCTCGAGGTTTATACCTTACTTCAATAGGTCTGTCTGTATACTTACGCAATCCTAATGTGATCATTTGGACCCACATCTTTACATCCATGCCTGTTGTCCATCGTGTCATTGTTTCACTACTAGGACATATCAATATTTTACTTCCTGTGCTTTGACTTTTTGGTTCTATCTGCCAGGCATCAAATCTATCGCTTGGATAATCTTTTGTGTGTTTATAGTGAACACTGTTACGACTTACACGCCAATAAAAGTCTTGATTAGGGTTAACTGCTTCTTTAAGACCATTCCATCTTCCCCAATAAGGCATATCCCAAAAATACCAGTCTATGCCTGCACGTTTGAGTGTGTTAATTGCATGCTCGTTGTTTTCTATAAATCCCCAAAAATGACCAGGTACTAGTTCTATGTCATCTGATCTTTTTTGTACCGGCCGAGCGTCTGGCCAACCTTTTAGTAGACAGCGCATTACCCAATTGCATTTGCTCTCAGAATTTTGTGTGTTATAATATAAATTGTTCAAAGTAATCTGCTATCCTTGTGTTATAAAAGTTACAAAATTTTTAAACCAGTCTTTGTAACATGCATGATTGGGATGTGTATCATCACGAGCCACACTATATTTTTTTTTACTACTAGCAAAATCTAACAGACCGTATTCAGGCTGATAGTAATGGGTAAGGTCTATTTTATTTTTAAGAACTTGTATTTCAGGTATGGTTGTTGTTTGTTGCATGTGCCCATGAACACTGTTATACATCCAATACTTTTTATTTGCTAAACATTGTTGTATTAGTAAAATATAGAAGAAACTTTGGTAAGCAGTAGTCTCAATGAGATCCATTTTTTCAATATCAATGTCCATATCAAGGCGCATTGTTTTAAACCAATCTGTGGATATCTTAGGTCCCTGATTGAAAGCATGGTTTCTATATTCAGTTGGACCTTTTCCACTGGGATCGCTCTGTCTTACTTTACTTTGATTTCTTGGAGATTTACTTACATATTGCAGTCTTACATTAGGAGGTAATCCTACAAAAAACACATCATTGTCTTCAAAGTCAAATGTGTATAGTCTACGCAATACGCCATCTAAACTCAGTCCTGGACTTGCAATGTTATACTCTGTGCAGTGCAAGTGCTCTGCTAACAATGTTCCTGGTGATAGATGTTCTTGTGCAAAAGTTTCGTATGCACTTATCTGATTACCATAACTAAAACTACATCCTATATTAATAAGCCGCACTTTTGTGATCCTGCTGTCTAGTGTCTACATTTGCATTACTGTATTCGCCCTTAAGGTCATCAACAATATCATTTACATATCGTCCTTGGAACGGGATTTGAAACGGCTTATCTTCTGTTTTAGTATACGCACTAACAATACTAACATTATGAGTTTTGCCTTCGCGATTATGAAGGGCATCAAAATGCTTTTCCAAATCACTAATAGGATTGCGAGGCTTCTTTTGTTCATAGTAACTCCAACTATCAAAGTCTGTAGGGCAGTCTACATATTTGCCTGTGTTTTGTGCTAACCACATAAACTGCCAGGTATATCCATTTGCGGCCGCAATATCACGGAACAACTGTGGATGAAAACTGTAAAAACAATGATTAAACCAAGGTGCAAATGGTAGCACATTAATCATTGTGCCTCCTACTTTACATAGATTGTGCATGTTTTCAAATACTGTACGCTGATCAAAAATGTGTTCACCTGTGCCGTTGTTTGTCACATAATCAAACTGTTGCGTGTAGTTGTACTTGTCTTTTAAGATGAAATTGAGATCCATAGCGATAGACCTAAGTTCAGTGTTAATATCAATAGCAAGGTAATCACTAAACCCCAAATCCTCAAAGTACTCCCATACGAACTGTGTGGGTTTTCTGAGTATTCGCCCGCTTGTTTTTTCACATTCATTTAACCAATCCTCACTGTATCTAAAACGCTGATTACCCCATTCGACTACTGTTGCTCCAGAAGGAAATGCACCTTGTTTTGTTAGTTGTGCAGTTGCTAACTGCATAATATTATTAAACGCCATTGATAAGTTCCTCTAATTCTGGAAATGTTTTTGTAAAGTTTGTGCCTCTGTACAAATCATGCTTGTCCCTGTATAGTAAAAAATCTTTCCATGCACCATTGTATTTGCTTTCTAAGAGATATTTTCCCCAGCGTAAACATTCTAAATCTTTGCCCTTGAGTAGTATTTTGCCTATTTTTTCTCTTAGTGCATCTGTAAGTGCATGTGGACTAAAATGTTTTGGGCCATGTACAATATGTATATGTGGATTTTTGTCTAATGTTCGTGCGTATTTTATAAAGTCTGGCAAATATAATATATTGAATATATTCAATGTATGCATGATTCCTAAACTAAAACTGTGATGGCTATCAGCCAATTGTTTTATTTGATGTATAACTTGCTTGTGTTCATCCCACACACTGGGAAACCTAATATATTCTCCACGTGCACCAGTAGCATCTATACTAAGATTAAACTTAACACTGCGAAACTCTAGTAACTTATTGATAATTTCTTGATCTGGATATAATGTTCCGTTTGTTTCTATAAACAAATCTATTTTAGTTTGCGCACCTGTTTTAATTATACTATCTAAAAAAGCACTGTCTCTTCCCAGTGGACCCATAAAAGTTTCGCCGCCACTTATCTGTATATGTCTTAGACTTTTGTAGTGTTTATCAAAAAAGTCTTTGATAATACTATTGTCTACTTTACTTGGCTTGTTATCAATGCCGTATACATCTTTGTACTCTTGTCTCCATTTACTACTGTATAGACTATCGCACATTATACACTTAAGATTACAACTGTTGTCAAATATAAATTGTGCTTTTACATATCCATCATTTATAGTCCATTCTGGATAACACTGTTCGAGTTGCTCCATTTCTAACTCACGCATGCTTTTAATACTACTACGTTCTTGATCTATACAAACTCTACACATGCTGGGATGCATGTTGCCGGCGAGTAAACTTTCTTTAAGATCAGTTATAAAATTGCTTTTTTCATAGGCTTCAAGTCCATCCTTTTGTATTGTATACTTGGTACCTTCTGGTTCTTTGATATGGCAACAAGGATGTATTTCTCCTGCGGCTTTAAGATAGAAAGCATGCCATGGCATACTACAAATTGGGGTATTCATTAGTCTACCTTTTGAAAATGATAGTATTCACGTTTACCGCTAGGTCTTGCTTGTCCGTGATCAATCTGCACAAATTTAGTTTTAAAAGCAGCAAGCATTGCATCAGTGTGTTCCTGATTGTTTGGACGATTTTCAAGTTTCTGTGTTTCGTGAACAACAATGCCACCAGGTGCAAGTAAACTGTGAAAACCGTTTACAATTTCTTGCTCTGTAAATCCACCAAAGTCACGCAACTGAATACTTACTGCTAGACTTAGAACTATGTCACAAGATTCAAGTTGTTTAAACTTAAGGTAATCACCAAATGTGCCTCTATACCATTTTACATTTTCTGGTTTTTTATCATCCCTGAGTTTTACAAAAGGCTCCACACCTGTTGCTTTTGCTACATGAGGTGCCATTAGTTTTGTAATAAATCCATCATTGCATCCAATATCAATTAACTGTGCTTTGCCGTCATATTGTTGTGCTAGTTCAACAAGTTTCATACGTTCAACACGATCTTGTGCATCATCTATACCATAGCGTTTTTGATACTTGTTCCATTCTTTAATTACTTTTTCTGGTGGTTGTGTAAACATTGTCATATTATTCCATATTTCCCTAGGGTTACCTTTGCGTAACTCTTCAAATTTAGACTTGTCTGGAAGTTTTGCATTTAATTCACTTTCCCAACTTTGTCTAGGATCATCCAAACAATTATGTAGTGCTTGTCTAAACTCTTCCTTTTTAAAAAAACTGTATAGGTATGATAACCTATCGCTTAGTCTTTGTTCTGCTAGACTGTTAACTGCTGTTGCCATTTCAAAGTCTATTAGACTGATTATACCATCTTCAATGCAAAAGTTACTTAGTGGAAATTTTGTAAAGTCCTTGCTTTTGGTATTTGGATCCATGCCCGGATAAAAATACTGTATACCTGCTTGTTCTAGTTCGTCTGCTATTCTGTTCACTTGATCGTGATACAGTGTTAAATTATGTTCGTGCCAGGTATGGAATAAACTATCTCCTACACTTGTCATTGCTAAACTGTAATCATTTTCATCTGCTCCTATAATTTGAGGAAAATGTAGTTTACCTTTTAGTCGTTGCAAACATGTTGTTTCTCGTAACCAACAATCATATATACTTCCGCGAGCAGGTTTAACACTTTTTTTGTTTCTTACACTGTAACTTTTTACAACATGCTCGTCAGTCATAAAACACCAACTGGCTTTGCCCATGGCGTATTTCATGATTTGATTTCTTTAACTTTCCACATCTTACCAGTGCCATTAAACTCGCCAATGATATTAATACTACGGCGCCGCATTGTAGGTTCAATACGAGGAGTAACTCCATGCACACTGTCCTTTACGTTTAGGAACATACAGAAGTTATTTGCCATGTAAGGCACTTCGTAGTGTGGCACATGTAAACTGTTGTCTACCTGTCTACCTAAACTTTTGTTAACTTCTGTAATTTCTCCTGTAGTCCTGTGTACTGTAAAATTGCCGCCTTGTGCAGTATCGCCTTCCTGTCTCATATATAGCAACCCAGCGTATATTTCAACTGGATTATCAACATGAGGTGTACGACTTGTGCCTGTTTGATCTACAGGCTCATGAACAACAAACTGACAGTCTGCTACATAATGTCCACTATTGTCTACATCACGTGGTGTTACACTCTGTGTCTTTAAACTTTCATAAAACTCCTCACTGTAATGATCTACTATACTACCAGCAAAAAGTTCTGCACATGCACGAAAGTATTCAGGACTTGTATGATACGCAAAAAAGTCTTGCCATATAGCCGGCGGTTGTTCAATTTGTACACACTCTTTCATTTTGTAACGATAGCAAATGCCTCCATCATGTGGATCAGTGCTTGTAACAAGTTGTTCAGGAAATGTATCCTGCAGTTCTTTATAAAAACGATCGGGCAATGCACCTTCTACACATACATACGGATAAGGATCGGTTTCTACTTTTTTAATATTTTGAATAACACTTAGTTCGCTCATTTTATTCCCTTACTTTTAACTTGTTGTGTGGCATCATATTCATGTGGGTTTTTTAATTTCTCTTGGCGGATTTGTTCTTTAGTTACTTGTCTCAAATCGTTCCACCATTCAGCATTATGTTTAAAACCGCCAACAATATCACCTTTAAGACTTTTGCCTACTTCTTTTCTAAAGCCTTTAAGATGATCCATGTATGCACCTAATACACTATTGATAAAGATATGACCGCCTTTGTCTGGTCCGCCTAGATCATTAAACTCTACACCAACTGCTTTAAAGTCTTCAACTAGTTCACCAAAGATAAAACTATCGTGATATTCATCATGTTTAAAGATGTCATCACTTTCGTATATCCAACGCCATTGCTCCATAAACTCAGCAAACTTTGGATGATTACGATTAAACATCATCCAGCCACACTCGGGCCAAGTTTTCCGTCCTAGGTATGTAGCAAGTTGATTTTCACCGGGAGCAATACTTTGCAAAAACTCTAGGGTCATTGGTGTATGTGTTCTTACATCTCCATCACACCATATAAAAATGTCTGTATCACAGTGTTCTGCAAAATGCCAAAGTGCAAAAGTTTTGTTTGCAAAACGGCTTGCGTCCCAGAGAAAACTTTTCTTAGTTTTATCTTTGTTGTGCCCGTGTGCATGTGGATTATCTTTGTGACGGTGTTGCCAACTTTTCAGATCAGGCAAAGTACTTGCTTGATCCAAAACTGTTATATTCGGATTATTTATTTCTGGTCTGTGATCCTCTGCATAAATCGTAAGAGGAACTTCTGCGGGCCAACAATTGTTGTAACCCTCAATAAATTGTTTGCCATATTTTTTGTATCCCGTAGGGTGCCAGGAGGTAAATACTGATAATGTACGCATATAACTATTTATTGGTTTTTAATCCCTTATGAAAATATCACATTTTCCAAACAACTTACCTAACAATGCAAGTGAAGTTTATCCGCAACTAGTTGATGCTATACAGCAAACGGACACACTTGTTGAAAATGACATGGATGCCGATGCTGCACTTATATGGAGTGTGTTGTGGTATGGTAAGATGAGTGCTAACAAACAAGTATGGGATCACTACCGCGCACAGAACAAGCCAGTCATTGTCATAGAAGTGGGCGGGCTTATACGCAATACTACTTGGAAGTTGGGTATAAACGGGATCAACAGAGATGCAGACTTTGCAGTAGATACTTACATGCCTAACGACAGACTACAAAAGTTTGGCATTGTGTTACAGCCTTGGAAGCAACAAGGTGAATATGTACTAATATGTGGACAACACGGACATAGTGAACAGTGGCGCTACATGCCTGAAATGGATACTTATTATCGCAACACTATTAGAGAGATACGCCAAGTCACTGACAAGCCCATAGTTGTTCGTAGTCATCCTCGTTACAGAGAGTCGCTACACTGGGCATGTGACATGCAGTGGTACAAAGAACAAGACGTAACTTGGAACATACCCAAGCATGTGCAACAAACCTATGACAGTTTTGATTTAGAGCATATGCTAAAGCACACACACTTTACTGTTAGTCATAGCAGCAACGCTGGCATTACTAGCATTATACATGGTGTGCCTGCTGTTGTTAGTGAAAGTAGTTTAGCATATGAAGTTGGCAGTAAGATGGACTCATGGTTAAGCAAGCCTGATAGACATAACTGGTTAAACCGTATGACATACACCGAATGGTTTGCTGACGAAATACATCTACAATGGAGTAGAATTCGTGATCATATTTAAAAAAGAGATTACAGAATATTATAGCCAACCTTTTGAAGATATGTTTTATGATTTGAAATCTATTCAAAAGACAGAGTATGCACCAAATGAACAGATCATTGTAACTGCATATGGTAACACAGATCAAGGCATTTGGCGTCATTTTTTCCGTATTGTAGAGTACTTAGACATACCAACTTTTTTTATACACTTCTCTACAAATAATAGAATCACAGAACGTTTTATTCATGCCAATTGCAAAGATCACGTGAATTGTACAGTAGACACAACAGATCTTCGTGCAACTTTAGGAAGCACTAGATTTGATTATCCTGAAACAATTTGCACTTCACCTTTTACAAATTTAGAAATAATGACAAATGGTAATTACAGACCTTGCTGTCAAGCCGACAAGCAGTTTTTGTATGACAATGATACAAAAATGAATGTTATAACCCATAGTGTAAGCGATGCTTGGCACAGTGAAAGTTATAATAGTTTTCGCAAAGATTTTTTACAAGGTAAAAAACCATCTGTATGTCATCTATGCTGGAGCGCAGAATCTGCTGGTATCTCTAGTAAAAGACAGCATGAACTTAAAAGAGATATTGCGTTTACTACAGATTTTTATAACATGCAAAATAGTCCAACAGAACTAGATATAAAACTTGGATTTAGTTGTAATAGTAAATGCAGGATATGTTACTATGGCAGAAGCAGTGCTTGGTATAAAGAAGATAAAAAATTTAATGAAAATTTACCTAAGTTACATGAAATAGATTATACATTTGCAACCACTGAAGAGTTTTGGAA
>UEXM01002639.1_pt1 | contig 12400 bp, 18 predicted proteins | sample 1796661 | NCBI WGS metagenome assembly UEXM01 (sample SAMEA4772469, study PRJEB27181) | metagenome | reverse complement strand
CACTTAACCTCGTTTCAGTAATGTTTACTTTTTAGATGTTGTTTTCCACTGGTTGTTGATTAACAATCAGTGTGTCAAAGTATCTCAGTTTTATACTTTCTAAGAAAGGCAGATTAATACTATACACCCATGCAAGTATGCCTAGTAATAATATACTCCATAAAGGCGAAAATAGTATTTTTCTCATTATTTTTCTTCTTTTATATCTCTAATTCTGTCACTTAACTTTTTGTCAAGTTTTGCAATATCTTCGTCGATTTCGTCAATCCAACCTTCAACTACATTGAAAGTGTTTTGTACTGTAGTTTCAAACTCTTCCATTTGTGTTCTAAAGGTATCATTAATACGAATATCTTGACTGTCAACATGTGCACCTAAGCCATCAATGCGTTTGTTTGTTTCTAGTACTGCTTCTAGTGTTTTATCACTTAGTTCTTGAATGTCTTTTTTAAGTTGTGCTACATCGTTAATTAATGTAACTTCTTTCTCAACTTCAGTCCTTGCTGTAAGTTCTGACATTTCTGCTTTTAATGTATCTATTGTTTGTGATTGCTGTGCTATCCACCATACAAATCCACTGACTTGTAATACTATTGCTACAACAACACCTATACTGAATTTGTTGTTCATTTTTTCTTTCCTAACAGTTTTGCTCGCATTGCATCTAGCTCTGCTGTTTTTGCTGCTTTTGCTATTGCGGCTTGATCGGGCGGGGTCGATAGTTTGGGTTCTTCACTCCCCGTTCGTACTCTACTACTGGATTGTAGTTTAGGTTGTTCTTCTTTTGAAACCCTTGATGTTTTATTATTAAGGGTTTCTCTGACTCGGGCAATTCTTGCTTTGTGTTCTTGTTGGCGCTGGTGAAGGTAGGTTTCAAGCAATTTCTCCTGAAACTTTTCCTCCACCATATTTTCTATATGTTCTTTGAACAACCATTCGCTTATCCATTTCATACAGTATTTATTTTAGAACTTCCAAGTAAGTCCTGCGTTTAGAGTAGTACTTGTATTATCACCTGCTATAACTCTGTTAACACCTGCTTCAATACCGATAGTTTCATTAACAGCACGATTTAAACCTAGTCCTATGCGGGTTGTTTGTGCATCATCAAAGTCTCTAGCAAAACTTGCATTTAAACTACCTGTATCAATATTAACACCAATTGTAGCATAACGATATGTGTCGCTAGTACCTGCATCTAGTAATGCTGATTGAACATCGCCTGTTTCTGTAAATGCTTCGTGACTATTTCTGCCTAATGTGTAACCAGCAAATGGACGAACTGTACCAGTTGACTTTTCTATTGTAAGTGTACCCCATCGGTCAGTTGATGTAGTTGAGCCTGCTGCGGCAAAGTCGCCTATTGTTCTAGTGTATGATAAGTCTGTATTCGAAGCATTTACTGTGCCACTTACTGTCATATCACGATCGTCAATGTGCTTGCTTGCACTGAAACTTAATACAGTAGTTGACATATTTCCTGTGCTATCAGAACCAGTTATGTCAGTTGTTATACGATTAATGCCTAACCCAACTGATAGAAGATCCTCAGTTGTAGTAGTGTGGCCTAGGCCAAATACGTTTGACTCAGCATCATACCCATTACCCATGTCGTGACTAATACGTCCTGCACTAAATCCTTCTGCAATACCAACACCTCTGTGAGGAGCTAGTGTTAACATTTGGCTTGCTTGATCCATACGTCCTACAAACGGATCTAGTGTTTCAACTGTTGTAGTTGCTGTACCTAATGTAGCGTCACTATAAATGTCCCAAGTTGCTGTTGCTTTTTCTCTAGCAATAGTTTGTACGCCATCTGCTGTTGTACTTGTGTGACTTGTAACACTACTTGTGCCTGTTCCTACCACAGTCGGACCGCTTGCTGCGTCTGTAGCACTACCAACATCTTCTAGTGTTCCCCACGAACTAACATCAGCGCCGCCGCCGGCACCTGCTGTAATAGCAGAATCCGCAGCATCAAAAGCACTTGGTCCAAAGATGTAAGCATAGTTTGCTTCTAATATGTCACCTGTACTAACACCTGTCCAATGCCAAGTAAGACCAATAGTATTGTCTCCTGTGTTTGTGTTTGATCCATCACCATCTACAGTATTTTCTGTATACGCATCTGCTTCTGTACTCCAACTACTAATACCAGCATCTACATTACTATCTGTTGAATACAATCCTAACGCATAGCGTGAAACTGTTGCTTCAGCAAATGCTACATTACTATCTGGAATGACGCCATAACCTAGCACGTTGTCTGTAGCACTGGTGTCGCCTGTTTCTGGCATAGCATCTGGATCAATAAAACGTCCAAAGTATACATCAGTTGCATCACTTCCAGCAGTAATGTCTGTGCCAATCTCAACATGTTCTGCTGTAGCACCTAAACTATAAGTGTTTTCTATTTCCCAACCACTGTGTGCTGAATTTGTGCCTGTCCATACAAATCCATCTGTGGTATCTGTTAAACCATCAGCATCTGTCCATGCGTTTGAACCACTGTTGTTGTTTGAACTATTTGTACCATCGATCTTGATAGCAAAACCATCGAACGGTGAACCTGGTGTTAGATAGTCACCTTGCGCTGAATCTGCTGGAAATGTTCCGGTACCTGTACTATCAAACTGTAGTCCTGGACGAGTACCTCCGCCTGAGCCGAATGTACCTGTTGTACCATTGACACCTGCTTTTACATAATCGTTTTCAAGTATACCCATTCCTGTTACACTTGAGTTCATACTACTTGTATCTGCTATTGCAGTTGTACATAAAAGTGCAGCTAATGTGCTGCTTATTATTATTTTTTTCATTTTTTACCCTCTTGTATTGGTGCCAGTTGCGCCCTCACGCTGTTGACTACATATTTATTTAAGCATAATCTCTATTCCTAAAACTATGCCGATATCCTTAGTTTCTATGCCTGGTGCTATAAAGATTCTTGTTTTGCCTAAGTCATACGTGCCTCTAACATAAGGAGTAACTAAGTTGTTGTAGCCTGTTACAATTGCAGTTTCAATCCCAAAATTATTATATTCTTGTCTAGCTCCTGCATATACGCTTAAATTTTCTAAGCTGTTATAATATGTACCTGTAATAAAGTTTTCATGTGTATATCGTAGGTGTGGATGAAAGGCATTGTATTTTTCATCAAATCCGATATGGGTACTAAGACCTAAACTAATTGTTAGTGCTTCTAATAGCATTGTGCTTTTCCTTTAATTATGCTGCTCAACACTTACAACACAACCGTTTGGATTGGTGCATACACCAGTTAGGCTAAACGATTTAGCAGAAGTATCTGTTTGTTGACTAAGTGTTACGTTATAGGCAGGTCCATATATGCTTTCTACTGAAATGCTTGCTGACGCACTATTTGTTCCACGTTGGTTTACATCAATTACGTTATAGTTGCCAGCAACTTCAATGTCAGCAGTTTTTTGTCCGCCGTTACCTCGCTGATATGTAGTCACATCATTTCCAGTACCAGAAATATCAATATCTAAAAGATGCTTTTGATTTCCTTTTTGTGTTATTTCAACATCATTGCTATTGCCAGAAATTGTTGCGGTTAATTCATGTCTACCATAAGTTTGATTAATTTGTCCTTGATCAGTCTGGGCTGCTTTAAGATCGTTGTAATCACCAGTAATTGTAACTGTTGCAGTGTGGTCGCCGCCCTCTGCTAAATCAACTGTACCATCAGGATGTTTACCTTGCCATATTACCAAATCATTATTATCACCAGTAACGCTGGCAGTAATCATTCCACTATCGCCGCCTCCGCCTTGATAGAAATCCATGTTATTGCTGTCGCCGTCTAACATTCCTTGGACGCCATGATACTGACCTTTTTGTACCATATCAACCGTATTACCATCACCTTCAATACCTTTAGTCGCGCCAGGTATTCCACTGATATAATTATCGTCGCCTTCTTGCAAGATGGTTAACGCATTGTTGTCACCAACTTGGTACATATAAATTTCATTTGCATTACTAGTAGTCGTGTTGATTAATAGTAATAGTGTTGTCGCCGCCGACGCCCACCAAATATCCATAAGTATAAAATCCTCCTTGTTCCATATCCACACTATAACTATAACCCTGGCCCAACCTTAGGCGAAAAAAGTGTTGGTCACCTTCTGCTCTGCTTAACAGATAGTATGGATATTCTTCATCATAAAAAATATTTGTTTCTGGGTCTAACCCAAAAAACTTTTCTTCAAAAAATGCTGCATTTTGTATAGTAAGTTCATCAAACCATTGTGCTAATATTTCAGCAAGCTGTCTTGCCATTGCATCATAAAACTCTTCATCTAAGTATGTGGTGTTGTCTAAATCTGTGACCCATATATTTTTGATACCTTCAACAAGCGGATCTTTATCAAGTTCATCAAACTTTAAGAAGTCAATATCTAGTAAGTTAGTGACTGGATACTGTTTTTCTATTTCCTCTGTATACGGACTTACTTTACGAACAATCAACATTGAGTTCAGCATATCTTCTGGGAGATCTAGTATTACTGGTCTAGCTGGTATTGCTCCGGCATGTGCTACAACGGTAGTTTGATATGCTTGATTCATTATAACTGTGCCAGCATCTGATTCTACTTCAATCTCACCTATTACACAAGCACCACTCATATCACAACTGGGCAATAGTGTGACCATACTGCCGCCGATCTCGTCTACAATCATCATAAAGTCTGTGCCACGCACGTTGATGGTTGCACTGGGTGTGCGTATGTTTACTCTTTGTCTACTATTTTTTGCTATTTGTCCACTAGCATATCTCACTGCACCTAGTGTTGCTTCCATTGACAATGCACCTTTTTGTGTAGCAGGATCATATATAAATTCATCAATAGTCATACGTGAGTTTTCTGTTACATCAACTCTAGTATCGTCTATAAAGTCTAATCTTAGTCTGCCTTTGCCTGTTACAACATTATCGTTCATTTGTAATCCAAGCCCTACTTCGCCTGTGTATGCTTCTTTGTCTCGCTTGATTGTACTCGAGCCTTTAGATTCGGCAATCTCGCCAATAGGAACTGCATTGGCCATATCTGCAAATGCCAGCGCAAAGAATATTATACATAAAAGTTTAGTCGGATTGCGTAATATCAACTGTGTTTCCGTCCCCAGTTGAAGTAATATCTACTAAGTTGTCATAGATACCACTTTGTGTAATCGTATAGATATTTGCTCCTCCGGTGATATCTAGTGTCACAGTGTGTCCTAAGCTGTCGCCATCGCCACTTATGGATAAGTCAATAATATTGCCCGGTGAGTTAGCAGTTAGTGTTGAATCAGTAGCACTTGTAATAGTTTGTCCTGCGATAGCTGTATTTGCACTGTTATCTATTGTGACAGTGATGTTAGCATCAGTACCATCCAAGTCCATATCAACTAGGTTGCCATCGCCATCAACAGTAAATGTTATAATAGCATTACCAGCATCGTTGGTTTCACCTATTTTGAAGTCAAACGTATTTGAGTCACCTGTTGTAGTGATATCAAGTTGTACATTATCACAGTTGCCGCCGCCTGTAGTAGCAGAACTATTACAAAGTAAGTCGACATTGTTGCTGTTGCCAGTAAACTGCCAAGTTCCTTTGTAGCTGTCGCCTGCAATAATAGCGTCTATGGTGTTATAGTCTCCAGTTTGTGTAATACTAAAAACCATACTATCTCCGTAGAGTCCAGCATCAGTAGTGCTGTCACCAAACTCGTTGTCAAGACCGTCCTGTGTTATGTCTAAATCCAGTGTGTCACCGATTTGTGTTATGTATATCTCGTTAGCTTGTACTGAAAACACCGTGATGCTTAATGCCATAGCCAATAATATAGAATATGTTTTCATATATGCCCTCCAGAAGAAAATAATATCTTCTACCTGTATTTATATGATCCTTCACTTCTATAAATACACTTATATTTAGTGTAAATATATTTACAGTAAAAGGCATACATAATGGAACTAAGATTAATCATGAAAGCACTTAAAAAAGCAGAACAAACACACAAAGAACAGCAGGTCTTTTGGGAAACATTTGATGAACTTTGGGGCGAAGTAGGAGCTAAAACGAACAATGATCAAACTGAATATTGTTTGCACAATGAGGTAGATGACTTTGTAATAGATAAGATTTCAAAGGCACTAACTGAAGCTAACGGAAATCGTACACATGCTGCTCGACGATTGGGTATTAAACGAGAAACATTACTAGCAAAAATAAAACGCTATAATCATTCTTTGAATTGCCATAAGTCTTGATCTGCACCTTGATAGATTAATTCTATTACTGCTGCTTCAATAGCTTCACGAACTGCATAGTTGGTTGGTTCGTTAACACTATATCCTGTTTCAATCTCTAAAACTTCTGTGCCTAACTCTAAGAACTTAAATGCATTAGCACCTTGTCTATAACTTGCTATTGATTTTTCTGCTGCTACACTTACTAACACTCTACCTGTGCTAACACTAACCAAACGCATTGCTACTGTAACTGTATCAATTCTGTATTCTGTTGCAGAGCCGATGCCCAAATACATAGCACCATTGCCGCCTGTGGTCACATTACTATCATATCCTACAATGCCACCTTCGATAAGTATGCCTGCAAACTTCATTGGTGCTAGAGGAGTTGCATTTTCTTTTTCGTAGTTTTCTCTAGTGTTGCGTATCAGCTGTCTTTCACGGATTATATTGTCCATGCCCGAACGTTCTACTACTTCAAACCAAGTACCTTCACCTGCTTGTAATAGTGCATCTATTACCCATACCTCAGCACCTTGTGTCACAGCACTTGATAGGTTAGCAATATTTTCTGCTGGTTTACGCTGCCCGGTTTTGTCAGTAAAACTATATAATCCTACTGTCATCACTGGACCATTTAATGGCTTTAGATCATTTAGTTCTTCTACCATTGGATTGGGTTGTAGTTTTGCTGGTTGTTGTAGCGTTTTAGGAACTTGACCCATGCTTGCACATCCAGCAAGGAATAATACTGCTATGAAAGATAGATACTTCAAAAGTTAAACTCCCCAGCGCCTGGAATAGTAATCTCTGTATAGCCATCTGGGCCGTCTATAACAAGTGTGATACTACCATCAGTTTCATCTTTGGTCCATGTAATCGTAGCACCTTCAACTTCAGTTGTGCCAGTGTTAGCACATGCTGGTTGATCTTCTTCTCCACATGCTGCAAACATATTGTCCACCATTTGCTTAGAGAGTGTTGCATATATACGTGACTCAAGATTACGTATAAACTTGTTGAGAACTGTGTTTTCTAGCTCACGCTCTAAACGATCAGCTTCACGCTGCGCCTTATCATCAATGTCCTTACGTCGATTAAATGTGAGCTGTTCTTGACTTAGCATATGGGCACTGTATCCAGTCCCACTAAATGCTGGCGATTTGAATTCATGTACTAAATCAGCTGAAGCTATTGAGCTACTTATAAACAACCAACTCAGTGATATGATAAAAGTATTGCGCATACTTATATTTACCTGTTATATCATTGCTTTATTAAGTGTAAGCTGCGCCCACTGTTCTCTACCTGCGCCAGCTTGTGTAGGAATAATACTAATAGCAAGTCCGCCAGCATGTCCACCTTGTCTAAACGCTGCTAGATCATTTGCATTGCGAAGCATTGCAGTTTTTTGATTTGGAATACTCATTAGCAATAGTGCATCAAAGTTGTCTCTGTTTTTGTACCATTCAAAGTTTTGTGCTAGATATGTAAGTTCAACTTGACTTGCATCTTCAGTGGTTGCAACTTTGTCTGCAATAGGACCAGCATAGTTTTCCATGTCCATTTGCAACAAGTCCAGCATCAATGCTTTTCTAATCTTTTGATTGTTAGGCTCGCTTGTAGGCAAGTCTGTATTCAAGGCATTCATAAATGGACCTAGTCCTAAACTGCCACCTTTAGCACCAATAGCACCAATAACAGTTGGTAGTTTTTCTTTATACTTTTCTAGCACTGCACGTTTGGCTTTTTGTGATCCGCCGCCGTATCCAATACGTCCACCACTTGAACTCATAGCTGCTTTGAGTTCTACTTTGCCAATACCATCTACTTCTAAATCACCTTCGCCTGCTGCTAGTCGTATTTTGTTTGACAAACATGCAAGTCCATATTCGCCTGGGCCTTTTTGCTTTTTACCAACACCATATGCTGCTAGTTTTCTAAATGCTGATGAGCCAACTTCGTCTCCAAATACTGCGCTAAATGTGTTGAGTGGCTTTGATAATGCGCCAACATCTACTGCGCCACCTTGTTCCAAACGCTTGAGCAATGTGTCCATTGTTTTGTAATCGCTTTCAATGGTGCTGAAGATCTTTGTCATGTCTTGACGGACTAGAAGTTTTTCTTTGTCGCCCATGTTTTCGTCTTGTAAAGGAATGTCAAATGCGTTATCAATATTTGTACTAATAGTTCCACTGTTGAGGATTTTCCAAATTCTATCCAACAAGTTTGCTTCATCTTGGTTGTCTGCACTCAGTCCAGAAATAGTTGATATAATCTGTTCTTTTTCTTGTCCTAAGTCTTCATATTCTACAAGGTCTTTATAACGCATTTTTTTAACTCCTAAGTAATGTATTTATTCAATATCAGGGAATAAACATTCTTGTACGAATACTCTCACGTCTTCTTCGTCAAGTCCTAAACTTGTCATTGTTTTAGGAGTATGTGGATTTTGTTTTTGATAATGTGCATAACGATTCTGTGCAGCCTTAACTTCGTCTGTATCTGCCATATGATTATAGTTGGCAATGTCTGTAAGGTAAGCATCCACACTGTCTAAACTAAGTTCCAACAACTGATTGAGTTCTTCTGTTTTGCTGACATTGCCGGCAGCAACCATATGCGGAGAGAAGATTGCTTGTGCCCATTCGGGCAATGCTCGTTCTTTGCGCCATTCTAGTTTGCCTACTTCGTCGCCAAATGCTTCGATCATCGGATGATCGGGATTAATAGTTCTACTGTAGTCATGGAAGAATCCTGTGATTTTGTTCTTACCAGCAATAACATCTAAACCAAAAATAGGACCGTCATTGTCTAGTCTTGGAAACACACAACAATGCATCATCCACAAGCCTTTGGTTTCACGTACATCAACTACATCAATGTGTGCTCTACGATAGCTGTCACTTTGCCATACTCTGTTGAGCCAACCTGGCTGATTAAATCTGTCCATACCAGGCTCTTGTATTTCGTGGCCTGTAGCATCAAACGCATCAATCAATCTATCTTGTATTTCTATTAGTGTTTTCCAAACTTCACTCATCTTCCAACTCCTCAAAAAGTTGCATTGCAAATTCAAAGCAAGTGTTTGCTTCATCTGCCATATCATCGTTGAGCATGGCACGTACTGTAGTTTTTAGTTCTTCTACATTATTAAAATCATACATCTTGCCGCTGCCTGGATTACGCTTTTTAATCATTTGGCCACCATACATATCGCCAAAGTGACGTACATACAAGTGTGCTAAAAACTCTTCTTTGTCTTCCATATGCATAACATAGTCTGTATAGTCTGCAACAACTTGACACAGCAAGTCTCCGTTGCGTTCAATACCATGTGCAGTTTCTAGTTCTTCTATATCTGCACGGATTGCATCTGCTCTACAAATATCTTCAATGCCTTCTAATACACCATGCACTCTTGCTTGATTTTCTAATACAACATACATTACATATTGATTGTACAAGTATCTATGATACTCTTCTGGTGTCATTCCATGTAGCAGTTTGCGGGCATGTTCGGTACGTTCTGCTTTTTGATGATTAGCCCATGTAAGTTCTTTAAGTTTGCTCATTCTTCCTCTAACTTGATTTGTAAATGAAATCCGTGATTTCGTGATAGGGTTACTGTTTCAGTTGCTTTCATTTCAGCAACTTCGTGTGAATACACACCAACAACACCACTGCCTTCTTCGTGTACTTGCATGGTTATTTGCATGGCACTATCTTGTGTGTGTTTAAAAATATTTACTAATACGTCAATAACAAAATCCATTGGAGTAGCGTCATCATTTAAAAATACTACTTTATATTTCTTTGGTTCTTTAAAATCAATTTTAATTCGTTCATCTAGTTTTACATCTGCACTCATTTTTATCTCCTAGTAAAACGGGGGAGGTATTTCACTCCCCCTAGACTGTTAGCCTACTTTTCCGTCAATTGCTGCTTCATAAGCATCAACAGTGTCAAACTGCTTGATTGCAATCTTCTTTGGTTTCTGTGCTTCTGGCACATTACGTACCAAATGAATATTAAGCATACCAAGTTCCAATGTAGCATCTTCTACTTCAATATGCTCGGCTAATGTAAACTGTCTACGGAAGTTGCGTCCGCCGATTCCTTTGTGTAGATAGTTCACTTCCTCGTCTCCTTTTGGAGCCATACCTTCAACAGTCAGCACATTCTTTTCCAATGTGATGTCTAAGTTGTCCATACCAAACCCAGCAACTGCCAACGAGATCATGTACTCGTCTTCGTTGATTTCTACTACGTTGTATGGTGGGTAACCTGTGCTCTTTGTATTTTCAAATGCTCGATTCATTTCATCAAACATTCTATCAAAGCCTACAGTGGCACGGTGAAGTTGGGGTAAGTCTAGTGTTGTTAATCTTGTCATTTTGTTTCTCCTTTAATAAGCAAGAATAATAGTGGATCCATTTTTGGCATCCAGTTTATTTACCAATTGTCGATCCTTCATAGACCGAATTGTGTGTTTGTGTACAACGAATAAACGTTGCACATTTAGGTAGTTGCTTGATTGTTTTAGCACCTGCATAAGTGCAAGTACTACGCACACCTCCTAGAATGTCCTGTACCGTTGCGGCTACAGGTCCTCTATAAGGCACAAGCACTGTGCGTCCTTCCGACGAACGATAATCTTTAAGTCCACCAAAATGTTTTTCGTTTGCACTTTCACTGCTCATGCCGTAAAACTGTACAAACTCTTTTGTTTCTACGTATTGCTCGCCAGTTTGTTCACTTAGCTCATTAGACAAATAACTTTTAGTAATCACTTCGCCGCCACCTTCATCGTGCCCGGCAAGCATACCGCCCAGCATTACAAAGTCTGCGCCGGCAGCAAAAGCCTTAGCCACGTCACCAGGGCAGGTACAGCCGCCATCAGCAATAATATGTCCACCGAGACCATGAGCCGCATCTGCACATTCGATAACTGCCGAAAGTTGGGGATACCCCACGCCAGTCTGAATGCGAGTAGTGCATACACTACCAGGGCCAATTCCCACTTTAATGATATCTGCTCCAGCAAGTATAAGTTCCTCCGTCATTTCTCTTGTTACTACATTTCCAGCAATGATTACTAGCTGTGGAAAGTTTTCACGCACTTTGCGAACATGCTGTGCAAAATGATCACTATAACCATTTGCAATATCCATGCACACATATTTCAAGTTGTCTTCGCACTTAGCATATACTTGCTCTAGTTTGTTGTAATCGCTTTCGCTTGTGCCAATGCTCATTGCCACATAGTCTGTGCGATCCAATCCATCACCGTAGAAGTATTTGATAAGTTCTTCAGCAGTGTATGTTTTAACTAAACAAGTAAAAATCTTGCCTGTTGCAAGCACATCAGCCATTTCCATAGTGCCAACACCGTCCATATTAGCAGCCATAATAGGCACGCCGTCATAGTGATAGTCTTCGATGTTGTGCGGAAATGGAGGTTCGTAGTTGCGAAACTTTGTACGGCGTTCTAGCGATACTTCACTGCGACTTTTAAGTGTACTACGCTTAGGACGTATTAATACATCTTTGTAGTCAAGTTTAACATCATCTTCGATGCGCATTTTGTATTCCTTCTACAAGTTTTCTTGATCTTTAATACGTTTTTTCTTATATCTACGAATTGCTGCTTGTTTTTCCAATCGGCGTTTGGTGCCTTTTGATTGATAGAACTCTCTAGCACGAAGCTCTTGAAGAATACCATCTTCGGCAATCTTTTTCTTAAATCTGCGCAATGCTTTGTTAAAATCTCCATTGCGTACTTCTACACGCATACCCGAGACGATAGCATTTTTTTCGTCATGTTTATTTTTACTCATTTAATCCTCTTTGAGTTTATCATACAACCAATCTAAGTTGTATATTCTATTAACGCTAAGTATATTATATGGTGTAACCTCGTCATTTGTCAAGTAAAAAGTATTTGGTAGGCTAACAAAATAAGTAGCCAAATTTCTTTCTATTGTGTCTAGGTTATCAATATCTAATATTGTATAATCTACAAAGCGTGATATATTAAGTAGCCAGTCATATTTTCTTTCTTCATCATCTTTTGGATCATAAAGGTATATGTTCATTGGGCTATTAAAATTTTTCAACAAGTTTTGAAAC
>UEXM01002634.1_pt1 | contig 12418 bp, 8 predicted proteins | sample 1796661 | NCBI WGS metagenome assembly UEXM01 (sample SAMEA4772469, study PRJEB27181) | metagenome | reverse complement strand
GTGTAGATGTCATCATGCCCCCCGCTTGTGCTTTCTTGCGGGGTTTTTTTGTTGCCATGCCGCCGTACATCATTGGCTTGCGCTTTGCAGCACCGCCGTACATCATGCCTTTGCGTTGTCCGTTAGTATATGTCTTCATTTGATTTCTCCAATTATATTTATTTAAACGGGGTTTTAACAGTATTTATGTCTCGTTTCCTTTTTGGAATTAGGCTTTTAACAAAGGAACCTACTCCTTTACTTAATTCTACGTTTGATACCCCGCCGGGATTTACTACTATATCTCTACCAATTTCGTCTTTTAATTTTCTTTCTTCTAGTAAAAGAGCCGCGTCAGAACTGGAAGCAGCTAAAGAATTTGTAAATGCACGTAAAAACAAAGTTTCCTTTTCTGGACTAAAAGGTTTTCCTGTTCTTATCATCTCCAAAAATAAAGTACCAAACTCAGGATCAAGCATAGCACCCTTTAGCATGTTGTATCTTCTAATTCGTGACTGTTGAATCATGGATTCTGATGCCAGCCAACGTAATCCAATTGCGTTTCTTTGCCAAGCGTATATTCTACTTACATAAGACTCTACGCTCAACGCTCGCGGCACACCTTGAATAGCAGTTTTTGCCACCGTAGAAGCATCAAGTTCTGTAATTACTTTAGCTGCAGATTCCCAGACTGTAAATCTTTCATCGCCTATAAGTTCCTTTACAATGCCTTGTTTTGTAGTGTTGTTTAATCCCAACATTTCATTCAAAACATCTAAATTAACTGCAAATTCCTGCGACAATGTATCTACGTCAGTTATGTTCATCTTTCTTCCATTAGGGAACACCTTGCTCATCATGGAATCTAGATATACGTTAGCAAGAACACCACTTATTTGGTCATCGGTTAGTTTTGTGTTGTTCTTTAATTCCTGTCGTAACTCCTGAACAACTAAAGAACCACTGTCTGTAATGGCACCCGCTATAGCTTCGTTGGATAGTTTCTTTCCAGTGTAAGATTCTAAAAACTTAACAGCCAGTTTTTTACTTTCTAACCTTTGTACAGCAGGTTTTATTGCGCCACCAATGGCAACTTCCAAATCTTTTTCCGCTGTTTTTACTACGTCGTCGTACGTGGCTTGTCCTATGGACTTTGCATTGAACGCTTGAACGTCATCTAAAACCTTGCCTACAGAAATCATGGGAACGTCCGTTCCATCTGCTGACTTCATGGTAAATATTCTAGACAAGTTGTCTAGTTCTTTAAACGCTTGTCCGGGAATTAGACTGCTCTTTTGACCCACAATATGTTCTGAAACAGCGGCAGAAAGTATTGATCTAAACGCTTCGGTGGTAGTCTCACCTTCTATAAAGGCATACGTTACAGCAGAAGGATCAGGGTCACTTCCTTGTACCTTTGTACCCAAAACTCTAGCTAGATTGTTGTAAAAAGCTTTACCTTCTGTTTGTGAATCCATATTTACTAAGGAGCGTATGTTTAACCACGTCTTTGGATCACCATTTCTGTACGTTATGTTAAGCGGCACGTTAGTTGCAACTTCTGAACTGGTGTCTCTTTTACCCCAACTCATCCACTTTGGTATTACGCTACCCTTGTCATGCCACTTATTTTTGTATTCTCCCCATCCTTGATTTGCTTTATTTAAGACATCAGGTACAGACTCTAACATTCCGTCTGTATCTTTTATGAAAAGGGTTTGTGCGGGAAGAACACTACCATCTGCAGTCTCTATAGAAAACTGTCCCATTTTACTTGATAATATTGCGCTTACAGTTTTTAAAGTTTTAGCATCTTCTCCATCAATTTTGTAAGACAATTCAGTTACTGCCCTGTCAAACTCACGCATTTGATTTAAAGACACGTTTAACATACTGTTTAACATAGTTGCTTCAGGAGTATCAGAAGAGTTAGCTGCTTCTCTAAGGTATCGTATAACTTGAACAGTTTGGCTTTCTTCTTTGTTAAATAATTTACCGCTATTTTTAAAAGATTTAACCAGCCCTTTAACTACATCTTCTACAGAATCACCTTCGTCGGCTAAAGCCAAAAAGAATGGTTCTGCTAACTCTTCAAAGATAGCTTCATTAGCTGATCTTTGTCCTTTTGACATGCCTGATTTTGCTAGTTGGCGTGACTTTATTACACCTGCTTCTTGCACAGTAAACAACGCATCAAACGCATCACCTATGTTTACAGTAGCCATACCAGATGTTACAGGGCTTCCATCTTCCAAGAAAAATTTAGCGGGCTTTGATGGTGTACCTAGTCTGTAGTATGCTTGTTGGGCTATTGCCTTTTGGCTTCCATGTGACGCTTCTAAAATCGTAGCCAGTAGTTCCCCTGTTGATTCTATAGAAGATATAAGGACAGGCTGAGAAGCACCCTGTGCTAAAATACCACCCGGATATTGGGTATCGCGGAAGTCTTTTATTTTTATTTTAGCTGAATCTAGATTGCCTAGTTCTTTAATAACATTTTTAGAAACTTTGTTTACTACTTTTGCAACTTCGTCAACGACTTTGTTTGCAAGCATTTCAAATTCTGCTTTAGGAAGACCACTTGAAGTAAGTAGATTTTGATCTTGTAAGTTTCTTACGGCTATGTCCACAGTCTGTTTACTTCTTCCTCCCAAACTTTGTGCCTCTACAAAGGAAAGATTTTGACGTAATTTATCTAATTGAGATGTCACACCATCGGTGTTAATTATGCCAATCAACTCTGTAAGTTCATCTACACTAGCTTGCCCACCTGTTACAGCTTCTGCAATCATGCCGTAGAACTCATCGTACTGCGCTACTTTAGGTGCGCTAGGGTCAGGTGCTTGCAAATTAAATAGCACACCACGTAGTGCTTCTATTGTGCGGGTTTTTGCCATCACTACTGTTTGTAGCACTTCAAGGGATTTTTGATCCGTTGCCATAGCACCAACACTCATGGTTGCCCGTGTTATATCTTCTAAACCTTGCAGACCTACTAAGTTACTAAGATTCGCAACGCTCATGGATATAGTGCCTTCATCCAAACCTGCTTTAATCAGGGGTTCAAACGCATTTGATACGTAGTCACCTCGTGCTTGCATAGTTGCTTGCATTTCTGGAGAATATTTACTTATGTGTTTTGCTAAAAACTTTCTGTACCTATCTTTGCCCCCTGCACCCGGAACAGACTTAAACAAAAGCTTACCCACGTCAGAACCCATCACTCTAAAATAGGCGGGATTAGATACAGTACGAAGGACATCAAACATTATGCCTCCCCCCAATCCTATAAGTTCACCCATGTAGGTGCTATTCATTACTGAACCATCTTGACTGTCTGTCATCTGGAACATGTGTCCTGTAAGACCCATACCCAATACAATAGCACTGTCTGTTCTTTTTACATCCCTAATCCACAGGGGCGTAGCAGATCGTACTTCTATAGCTTGTAACTCTGTAGTTGCTTCTGATAGGTCTTTCTTAATTGCTTTAAGAAGTTGTCTATCTTTTATTGTACCAGTCCCGTTTGCTATGCGTGTTTCTGCACCTTTTTGTCTATTTTTTAAACGATCCATGTACTTTTTCTGGGCTATGACTTCTGCCCTCTGTAACACAGGATTAGACGCATCCCTGCTTTGCATGGCTCTGTTAAGTTTTACTTGGGTGCGTAAAGGTCCGAATCTTATTCTTTGGAATATTGACGGGTCTATCTGATCGTCTGTTTCCTCAATCAAACCAGTCTTTTTGTTAAAGCGTATTTGGGGACGAAGACTAACAAACTTTTTTAAGCTTTCTTCTACTGACCTAGAGGTACCTTCGCTTAATTCTTTAGCAAAAAACGCATCAAATAGTTGTAATTCTTTTTTGTTAGTAAGTCCGGCTTTAATAACCAAAGCCCTAGAAAAAGGCAACACTTGGGATGCTATGTTTAAAATGCGAGGTCCTGCTCCTGTGAACGTGTTCATGTACTCTTCTGCTGCTGGAAGGGATATTTCAAATCCTTTTTGTGCCATTGTTGCTATAAACATGTCCGTAGCTTCAGGCCAAGCATCAGAAAGAATTGATTGACGACGCACACTACTTCTAATATCCCAATATCCTGATTCGTCAGAAGACTCAGCCATTGCCAAGTTAAAAACTGATAGAACTGAGTCTGTGACTTCTCCTGCACCCCACAACAACATTTGAATGGGGAATCTAACGTTGCCTTCAACGGCGGATTTTTGAATCTTTTCAAAGTCACCCATTGCTATAGAATTTTGTGCGTGTTTTACAACTCCAAGAATTGTGCGAGGATCATTAACTCCCATTGAATTAAGACGCTTTTTAAGTATTTGTGCGTACACAGGAAATGCTTGTTCTTGGTCAAGCATAGATAAAGAAATCAAACTGTTCTTGTTCACCCAAGTTTCTTTTTCTTCAGTAGTCAGGTCTGACCATTTTACTCTTGACCTAGTTATATCTGAAGTGGAGAACACTCGCAGTTGCTTGGCAAACTCGTCTGTGCTATCTTCTTGTTTTGCTATTGTTAATTCAAAATCAGGTACTGTTGTTTCTTTAAGTAGGTACCCGTCCCAATCAAAATCAACTTGAGTGCCACCCTCTGAAACAATACTAACAGCACCAAAGTTGTTAGCCGCGTTAATGCGCGACATATAATTATCTGGCAACTGGCTAAAGGGAAGGTATTGTCCCTTTGAGTTATACACGCCTTGTGAATTTGCAAAAGCGGCCTTTGCTTCTGCAGTGTCTAGACTAAAGGGTATGGTTTCCCCAGACGAACCAATCAGATTATCTACATCTTGTATAAATACATTAGTCTTAATTAGTGACGGGTCTTTTACTTTTGCTTTTACATTCTTTTTAATTGCAAAATCAACAATAGGAACAGGAGCAAGTTCCTCCCCGTACTCCCTAATAAATTCAGGGGCTTTAGATTTAAATACCCCCTTTCCACCACTAGGTTCTAAAGCGGGAAACTTATCTACAGGTTCAGCAGGTACAGTCGTAGAAGGGTAGACTCCCTCGCCTACTGTGCGATCACGCGCAGCAGCTTGGTCTGTGTCCAATTTACTGATTTGGTTTTCCCTGTTAGCTTGTGCTTCAAGGTCAGCAGCCCGCTTTTCATCCATACGATTTTGCATGATTGTCTGTAGGTTTTCAGCCATAAAGGTCTACCTTCTTCCTAAGATATTGTTTACGTCTTCTTTTGTAGTTTGCCCAGATTGAATAAGTTGTTCTACGGTAGTTATTGTTGGTGCATTAGGATTATCTTTACCCAGACCCAAATCAAATGGCTTTGCAAATCCCAAGTTAGTTCTGTTGGCTACTATGGCATTAAAGTCATCAACACTGTATGGGGCATCTACTGATGGGGATTTATCCTTGTCATCATCTGATGAAAGACCTAATCCCATATCAACACCCGCCGATTCCGCCGCTTCAGCCATACTAAGTTGTGCGTTTACACCGGGCAACGATAGTAGTTTTAAAGTTGAAGTGGCTACGTGACCACCCCCTGCTATATTTTCAGCAATCATAACCTGTTGTTGAACTTGTTTTTGTATTTTTATAAGAACAGCTTCTTCAATTGCAGGATTTGCAATAAGCTTGTTGTTGTTAAACGCTTTTAAGAAGTTAAGAACGTCTTGGTCAGAAATAGTACGACCACCTGTTCCACCTTGTGTAGCACTTGCTAAAGCATACGCAGTCATAAATCTATAGTAACCACGCATGGCGTACTTTAATGTTTCTTCGTCACCTTCTGCTTTAGCTGTAACTTCTTTTTGAAACATTGCCTCAAGTTCTGCTCTAGCTTCTTTTTCTTTGGCTGTAAATTGTTCAAGGGATACGCCTCGTCGTTTAGCTTCTATCCTTTGTTCATCTAAAGACAAGTCAGAAAAGCTAGTAAATGTCTTATTTTGACCGAATACGGATGAAGTTAACTTGTCTCCTAAACCAGTTTTATCAGTAAGTTTTTTGGCACCCGGCAATAAGTTTTTAAACATTGGCGATACGTATTCGTCAATCATAAACAAAGCACCATCTTTTAGTTGGTAAAGTTCACCAACTCTACTGGCAGCTAACAATTCACCGTCACTGTTGCGGTAAGTAGCAATAAATCCTGTCAAATGCTGGTCAGCAATTTTAAATGCTGCTGCTTCTGCTCTTTTTTGTTCTTGAAAAGAAACAAAAGATGATTGGTTTTTTAGCATTGTACCAGCGTACATAAGAGAAGCAGCATTATTTCCCGATATGGTAGGGGTCATCATCATTATAAGGTCTACTTTAGAGTCAAAGTTTTCAGCCGATGATGCACCATCTCGCTCGTACATAGCAACAAAATCACCAGCTACTTTTGCTTGGGCTTGATCGTAGGTGGTAGTCGTTGTTTCAAACGCACTTTGTAACACACTAAAAAACGTTCGATCAGTATTCGCTACCTTGTTATCCATAAGGTATTTAATAAAATCTGCTTTAGGTTGATTTTCTGCTACATCCGATAAGTCGGGGGTATACACGTAAACTTTGTTTTGTATAAAACTGTTTGTTTTGTTTGGATCAACACCTTGCGTAGATTCCAGCGCGGCTACAAATGCGTTAAGAGGCTTTGTGTGTATTGGTTTTTCAGGAGTAACAACACTTGCTTTGTCTGCGGCAGTATTAAGCGCAACTTTTTCTTCGTTTGTTATGGGTGTTATTGCATTTCTAGTGTTAAATCCATTTTCGGCGTTTTTATTTGTTTGCGAAACAATTTGTTCTGTTTTCATTAGACTTAACGATTGTCTAACAGCGTTTGATAAATCGGGAATAACAGCAAACAATGTCGGATAATTTGCCTGTAAAAAATCCGGTGTATCAGTCTGCAAAGGCAGTACAACAGTGCTTACGCCAGTTTCTTTACTTACATTTGTATTTGATTCAGCTATGGAAGAAGCAATGGAACGTATAACAGCCTCTTGCTGATCTCGCGGAACCATGCTCCTAAAGTTATCCGTACTTTTTATGTCACTACCTCTTAGTAGAATCGCTAACTGATCTAACTCATCTTGTTTAGTTGTTTTGTTGTCAGCAAATACTTTAATACCGGGGCCTACGTTGAGGGGTATTTTAAGTACAGGGGGAACATCTGCCTCTTTAGCAGCACGGAGTGCGTTAGTTAAGGGTGTAATATTAACAGATGTTTTTTTACCACCCTTTTCGTCTGTAGAAGTTGTAGTAATTACCCTGCTTATAATAGGATTTACACCTTCTTTTTCTAATAGTTCTTTTATCTCTGGGCTATTTAACGCTTGCGCTGCTTTTAATTTGGTTTTATAGATATCATCCCCTACGGGGATTTTGTAGGTAACAGAATCTGTGCTAGAGGCAAGGGTAACATCATCCTTTGGGAACACCCTGTCTAAGATGTCCTTGCCATAAAAAAAGTTTTTATTTGAAGTGGTATCATAATTTCCAACCTGTTTAAATTCTTTTGCGGCCTCTACATCTTCAGGCAATTCTTTGACTACATTTCCGGCTGCGTTCATATATATAGGAGCAAATTTTCCTGCGGATGCTACTGGTGTTATTGGCCCCGTAGTTCCAATTTTTCTGTGCGTATCCTGCCAGTTTTTACCCGCCTCATCTGTATCAGGATTAAAGGCTCTAAGAGGACTTGTAGCATCCCCTGCTTCATTAATAGAAGTGCCAAAGTTAAACACTGTGTTAGCATCGCTAATATTTTGTTGACGTACAACTTCAGCATCAGAAAGCCTTTGTGTGCGTTCACGGTCTTTATCCTCAAGCTGTTGTCTGCGAACCTCTTTAGCATTCTGGGCATCCTTTTTTGACTTAAAGGATTTGGAGGCAGCGTATATCAGTAGTGGCAGCATGTTTACTTTTCCTCACCCATTGTTAAAAACGAAGGAGCCTGTTGCATTTCAATAGCGGGGACTTGTTCTTGTTCCGCCACTACTTCGTCTAGTTGTTGTCTTTCCATCTTGTTTAGTTCTTCTAGCATACCAGAAAACAACTCAGGGTTACGCTCTTTCATAACGGTAAACAAGTTTTCATCTGTAAACTGGCCTTTTACTTCAGAAGTGTCTACAAACATCTGGGGTTCAAATCCTTCGTTAACAGCCATATCAACCAAGAATACACCCAAAGCTGGTTTAATAAGTTCAGCCACGTCAGGAGTAAACGCCCCAGACATAAATCCTTTAAAAGAAATTTGCTCCACCAGTTCTTCTACAGTAATTCCTGCGAACATCATCTTGAGCATGTCCTCACGGGCAGTGCCGTTACTAATCATATCTATAGCGTGATCTATGGCATCGTCAGGATTAGCAAACTGCGAGGGTTGTTCCCACGCCCATTTGCCGGGAGCATCTGTAAGGGAGTTGCCCGGTGGTGCGCCTAACGCTGTAATTTTATCCATCATAATATATACGTTACCCTGTCATTGATTTATATGATCTACGTTTACCCGCAGTAGATGAACTTAGTGAAGCAGCAGAAGAAAGAGTTACATTAGGTAGACCTTGTCTACTAGGAAGACCCATCATACGGACTTGTTTTGCCAAGTACATCTGTGTGTTAGTGTTAGCTAAAGCGGAACCCACTTGACCACCGCTTCCAATTGGAATCATGTTAGCCCTAGACAGTTGAAAGTTAGTGTCGCTGCGGATTGCACCGGGGAGTCTGTTTTCAGAGACTGAAGGTAAAGGTCTTTGCTGTTCACCTCGTTGTGCAGCCCCTAACACGTTTGCTAATGCCCTTGTTCCCCCCAAATCTGCTGGGCGTAAAAATTCAACGGCGGGACTAAGGAACGAACCTACGGCTGTTTCTGAAAAAGGAGTAACATCTGCATCTCGTAAAAAATCAGTAACAGAGTTACCCCCAGTATATGTTGCGCCTATACGACCAAACCCACCCGGTCCAGAAGTGTCGTATACAGGAGTCGTTTCCCCCCAAACGTACTGGCTACCCGCGTAACCTGCCGCTGCTACTGCTGCTAATTTAAGCGTGTTTCCACCTACAAGTTTAGAAAGCCAACTCATTATCCACCCCAAATGTTGTCGATTACTTCTAACACTAAGTAATCATCAAATTTTTCATCATACGCATCCGCGTTTGCTGCTATTGCCGCAGACTGCATGGCAGCGTTGTGTGCGCGATCTTTAGCGTTTTCAGAAATTTTCATTACCCACGCAGCTTTGTCACGATAACGTTGCCACAAGTTGTTTAGTGCATTTTGTTGAATGCCCAACAAGTTCTGGGCGTTCACTCTGTTAGCATCGTTTTGCGCTGCAGTGTTACGTGTGTTTACTGTACGACGCCACACTGCGTTACTTTGATCTATTTCAAGGCGCATGTTTGCGTTAAACTGCTCTGTAGATGTTTCCATCTGGGCGTTGTACTGTTCTATTGCTATCTTTTGATTTGAATTAAATTGTTTTACTGCTATGTCGCGGTTAATATTTGCCGATTCAATCTGCGATCCCATTTCTGCAAAGAACGTGTTGATTTCATTTTCAGACTTTGCGTTGAACTGTTTTGCTGCGTTTGATGCAGCTTGGTCAGATAGCAGAGTCTGTAGTTTGCCTTGATAAGTAATCGTGTTGGACTGCTGTTCGTTAGTTACATTTTGCATGTCCATAGACAGAAACGCTTTAGCGTTGTTGACTGCAGCTTGTTGGCGATTGTTAAGGTTTGCCATGTCCATCTGCAATACAGCAGCAGCGTTTTGTAGTGTGGCTTGCTGCTGATTGTTCAGGTTTTGCAATTGAATCGTAGCGTACTTCTGCGCATCCTGTGCGGCAATAGGTATGCCCGACTCCATCATCGCTTGCATTGTAGCGGCTGCTGCCATTGACGATGATCCCAAACCACGCTGCTGCATTATAGCTGTTACTTTGCGTACAGCAGGTGCTGCCCACGCGGGGGGTGGGCTACCTTCTTCTACGCCTTTAAACAATTCTGCAAGCTGGTAACGTGTGGTTGCCTTTTCGTCTAGTTCTTGAGTGGCTGCTGTAGCAAGCGCACCTTCAGAAACAGTACCCTGCGCGGCGTCCATAATGGCACCTTCAGATACAGTGCCAGTAGCCGCAGTAGCTGTGCCGGAATCTGCCGCGTCAGTAGAAGTGTAACTAGCGGAATCAAACGTAGTGGGATCAGTTTGGTCAGTAGAAGTTATAGCAGTGGGAGTTTCTACTTTTGTGGGAGTGCTAATAGTTTTAGCGTCCGTGCTTATCACTTCATCATCTGTTACTTCTTGATCTGTAACAGTGTATTCAGCACCAGTTGGAAGTTCAGAATCAATGGACTGATCTTCCATAGCCTTAATAGCATCTTTATCTTTTTGGGTTATGTTTTCTGCCATGTTAATTCATTCCCATAAATACTGTAACGACCATAGCCACTACCATTACTGTGCTACCCATTATCATTGCTTCCAGACGCCACATACGCTTATCCAGCCCATCCAGTTTACCGTGTACCAACTCGCGGAACATAGCGCATTCTTTTTCGTGGGCGTCAAGTTCCATCTGTACCTTCAGTGCAGGTTCTATAGTTTGCTCCTGTGCCATTCGCATTAATTAGCATTATCTGTAGGCATTATGCGAGGTCTCCTAACATCCCAACATTGATAACAGAGTAATCTGAATTTGCGCTGGTAGTTATACAGTCCAGTCTACAAGCAGATGCAGTCTGTCTAGCTGCGCCAGTAACACCTATGAATCTGTTATATGCAGACGATGGGGTTGAGTAGTTGGCATTTGCCAAAGCAGATGAATATGTAACAGTGTAGTCGCCTGTGCCATTGTCTGTCATCCCAGAAACGTTAAACGAATCTCTTGCCGCCGCACCAGATGCTGTTCCATCAAAGTTTACCCACGCCTTTGCCACCCCTTGAATTGAGGCTAATTCTGCTGCTCTACTCATCTATGCCTCCAACGCTGTGATACGGGCTTCTAATTCAAGGATGGTCTTCACAAGCAATGGGACGATTTTAGACTGGTCTATTCCCTGCATTATAGGGTTGCCATCAGCATCGACTTCATCCTTAGACCCACTTACAGATTCGGGGCAAACGGTCTGGGCTTCGTGTGCTAAGAAGCCATCGACTGTGGTATCTGGGTCAGCGATAAAGTTAAAACGTGCTGGCTTGAGTTGCTTGAGTCGGGTTGTTGCGTCCCAGTCATAAGTAACATTTTCTTTGAGGCGGTAGTCTGATGAGGTGTTGTAGGCTGTAGCACTACCGTTTGTCGTAATGCTACCAACCCGACCATTCGGATTGTAAAACTCTACTATGTTATTTCCAGTGGTCAGACTTCCTGATAATTGTAGTTGAGAATCGTGGTCATTTTTAATAAAAGCAGAACCTACGACTGAGGCTGATGGTGCCGAAGTGCAGTTAAAGAATGTACTTCCATCGCCACGAACTTTAAAATACGTTGCAGAACTGTCAAACTTACGAACGCTAAAACTCTCGTCTGCACTAGTTGAACCGCCAGCAACAAACACTCCGTAGTTTTGACCAGCCGTGGCCTCGCTGTTCGTAAACTTGGCAACATACTGGTCAGCCATCACACCATCCGCCGCAACCATCGTAAGCAGGGCAACTGGTGACGTAGTGCCTATGCCCACCCGTTCTGACGAATCAATGGTAATAGCTGTAGCATCCGCATTGTCATCAATGCCCGGAGATGTAAATGCCCCCGTAACATTCAACGTACCAGCCATAGCTACGTTGCCACCAAACGTACCGCCACTTGCTGCACTCACGGCATCACCCACAGAAAAGATGTCATAGACAATCATCTCTACTACGTCATTCGTGGATGCCCCTGTCGCTAAAACAACAGTAGTTCCTGTCGTGCTAGTGTAGTCAGTTCCGGGCTTTAACAACACACCGTTTTGGTACACGTCAATGTACGCACCGTCAGGATACGTCAGGCTAATACCACTTTCATCGTTGCCACTAAAGCTGGTCTGCCCTGATGTAGCAACGTATACGTAGCGTTGACGTACACCGTTTTGTGGGGATTTTCCTAAGTATGGCATTATGCGAGGTCTCCGTGAATTATTACAGACTTATGAGCAACATCTGAATATGTACCGCTATCTGAACGTGAAAATGACCTAATACTAGTGGTTGCATGTGAACCATAGGCATTATTTCGTTGTGATTCTTGGTGACTGACCGCCGCCGCGTAATCATCGTTTGACATAGCTGATGTGTAGGTTACTTGATGTACACCATCTCCAATATCCGAAATACTGGCAGTGTTAAAGGAGTCAAGAACTGCAATAGTCCCTGAACCATTGACCGCAGACCAAGATTTAGCTAATCCTTGTACAATACTTGTCGTAGCAGCACCGCCATCCGATGTTGCTACAGCATTAGTGCCTACCGTGTGAACACCCGTAACTGCAAGAGTTCCGGCAAGAGTCA
>UEXM01001046.1_pt1 | contig 12418 bp, 24 predicted proteins | sample 1796661 | NCBI WGS metagenome assembly UEXM01 (sample SAMEA4772469, study PRJEB27181) | metagenome | reverse complement strand
TAACAGACAATACTCAGCAGTCTGGAACATTAGATGATCGCTATTTAATGCTGAATTCAGCAAATGATCCTGTCACTGGTGGCTTGAACATTACTGGAGGCAACGTCGGCATCGGGACGACTAGTCCAACGGACAAACTGGTAATTTCAGAGCCGACTGGGAGTTCTACCCCCGCCAAGATGAGATTTGTAAATCAGGGCGATAGGGGAGTAGTTGTTGGGTTTGATGATCACAATGCTAACCCAAATTTTTGCGTCTCTAACGGTAGTGAGACTACTCGGTTTGTGAGCCTCGATGGCCAGGGCAACGTCGGTATCGGAACGACTGATCCTGCAGGTGCACTTCATTCTCGTGCTGATGGCAACAGCATTAAATCATTACTTGTTCTTCAAAATAGAGATACGGGAGCAAATGCGGCTGGTGCTATTACTTTTGTAAACGGGGGCCTCGATTTTTCTGATAATCGTTACAGCTATATTCGTAGTCTTGTTACTGGTGCAGGACAAAACGGAAATAATCTTACTTTTGGCACAAATGCAAACGGAGCAGCACCCTCGGAACGCATGAGGATTACTGGCTCTGGCAACGTCGGCATCGGGACAAGTAGTCCATCCAGCTTGCTGCACTTAGCATCTAACGGCCCATACATTACCTTTGAAGATGTAGACAACAATCAAGATTGGCAGCTTCAAGCAACAGCTTGGTTTGCATTAAGAAATCAAACTACATCATCCGAATTGTTGCGAGTCACTTCCAGCGGCAACGTCGGCATCGGTGAAAATAGTCCGCAGACGAAGTTAGCAGTTAGTGGCGATGTCGGCATCGGGGATACGAGTCATAAGACGAATAATCTCAGAGATAGTCAGACAACAGTTGACAGAATTCCCGAATTACAAATTAACGGCACCAGTGGCCCTGATTCGAGTATTGGTTTAATTTCTTGGCATACTTCAAACACTGGGTTCTATTCTCCTCAGCTTTGGTTGGCGAAATCAAATGGCAGTCTTGGTTCAAACGTTGTTGTTACCAATGGCACTGACTTAGGGGCTATTAATTTTGCTGGTAATGACGGAGCTTCATTTCTTAATGCAGCATCAATTCGAGCAGAAGTAGATGGCACCCCCGGCTCCAACGACATGCCAGGTCGCCTGGTTTTCTTTACTACTGCCGATGGTGCGTCGGCTCCTACAGAGCGACTCAGGATCAGTGCCAACGGCAGAGTCGGCATCGGGACGAGCAGCCCGGAAAATCTCCTTCAGGTTGGCGATGCAACGACTGTCAACTCAAACAGTGTCATAACTTTTGGCAAGCGTGTTTCAGCAACCCAAACTTCTGCACCGCTTATTGGTCAGACTTCTGATAACGGTAATAGCAACGATCTTGGCATTTGTGCAACTAGCAGCTCTGGAAGCATCATCTTCTACACTGGAAACGGTCAAGCTGGGTTTGGTGATGGCACTAATGCTGAAAGGATGAGAATAAATAGAGATGGTGATATTTTAATCGGTCAAAATACTGAATCCCGGCCTGGTAATTCTAATACCACGAGAGGTGCAGCTTTTGAGTACACATCCAATGGTGCGAAGCTCTACCTTTCGCAAAATTCTGGTACAGCTCTTAATGTTAACAGGAACAACGATGGTACTGTTATAGACCTAAGAAGGAGCGGTACTCAAGTAGGACGAATCCAAGTTACTTCAAGTGCAACATCCTATCTTACGACTTCTGACTATCGCTTGAAAGAGAATGTTGTTGTTTTAGATGGAGCAATTGGTCGTGTTAAACAATTACTACCAAAGCGTTTCAACTTTGTTCAAACCCCTAACGAGACCGTCGATGGGTTCATAGCTCACGAAGCTCAGGCAGTTGTTCCCGAATCCGTTTCTGGTGTTCAAGATGCTATGAAGGATGAAGAGTATGAAGTGACACCTGCAGTCATAGGTGAAGACGGTGAGGTGACAGAAGAGGCAGTTATGGGCATACACAGTGTCCCTGACTATCAAGGCATCGACCAAGCCAAGCTTGTGCCACTTCTTACTGCTGCTTTGCAAGAAGCAATTACTAAAATTGAAACCCTTGAAACTAAAGTTGCTGCCCTTGAGGCTGGTTGACAGTGCGTATTGATGGCTTCTTAGTAATCCAAATAATTTTAATACAATGGTAATAACTAAAGGAAACAGAAATGGCTCAGATTAATTTTCCAGTAGCAACTGCAGACGGTCAAACGTTTGAAGCTCCTACTGGTGTTATTTACACTTACACTGGGACACCGCCTAACGGATTTTGGTCTGGATCATTTGGTATTGCAGGATTAAATACTCTTGATGCTCGTTACGTAGAAAAAACAGGTGACAGCATGACGGGGAATTTAACTCTCGGCAGCAGCGCTAGTCTCGGCATCGGTACGAATTCTCCTGATGCAGCATTAAAAATTCAAGCAAGCAACAGCGATAACCCCGCCACCTCTTTTGCTATTAGACAGAACAATGCCGCCGATAGTGCTCAAACATCTTTTTCTATTGAAGCCTCACCTACTGATGGTGTAAGCCGTCTAATCAGTAGTGCAACATCAACCCCACAACTGGCACTTTACACAGGGGGTAATGAAGCAGTACGCATCGATTCCAGCAGCAACGTCGGCATCGGGACGTCTACAGACCTAAACCAAAGGCTTTGTGTTCAAGGCAGCTCAAACGACACTATTGACGAAACAAAAGGCACCTTAAAAGTTGAAGCATCAGGCGGTAATGGTTTGTTGTTAGGAACGTATGCGTCTAGTCCTTACAGCTCTTATATCCAATCCGCTTATGTGCAAGACACTAGTACTGCTCGATATAACTTACTGCTTAATCCAATAGGTGGCAACGTAGGCATTGGGACGAGTTCTCCTGCTAGCGCTTTAAACGTTCAAACTAATACTGCGACAGGACCCAGCCTTACATACGACAGCGCCAATATTTTAAATCTTGACTATGGAACTATTCAGCTAGCTGTTGGTATCGACCCATCATCTCCTTTCGGTTCTTATTTGCAATCAAGAGATAATACTAACGGTGCAAGAACTTTAAATTTAAACCCTGCTGGTGGCAACGTAGGCATCGGCCGCTCTGATCCAGCCCAAGCGCTAGACGTGGAAGGACATATCCGTGTCTCGACAGGTAGTGCTGGTCTGGGCTTTATCCAGTTCGGTGACGACACCAACTCGTTCGATAACTATCACATCGGTTCTAACGGTGTTGGTGGGTTCGAGATCTTTAACAAGAACATTGGGCAAGGCATCTCGATGATGTCGATTGACTCCAATGCAAATATGACCGTTCAAGGCAACCTCGGCATCGGGACGAGTAGTGCTGGAGCTCGAACTCATATTGTTAATACAGGGCAAGCAACAAATGCCTTAAATACAGCAGGAAGTCTTAGCCTTATTGCTTCCGAAAGCGGCGGAGGAGTTAATAACGGTGGCTCGGTTGTTTTTGCTGCAGCTTCAGGAGCTTGGAGATTTGCTGCTATTAAAGGTTTGGTTACAAATGGTGCTAATAATACAGAGGGTGATCTTGCTTTTTTTACCAGACAAAACAGTACTGATTCAACGCTAACTGAGCGAATGCGCATCCATCACGAGGGTCAAGTTTTAATCGGTACCTCGTCACTTACGGTTAGCAGTCTTTATAAATTACAGGTAATTGGCTCTAGAGGCGCAATGATTAAATCCACGGGAGGTGGAGGCGCTCCGACGTTAACTCTTTGGAACAACAATAGCTCCGGCGACTCTAACCTCATAGATTTTCGGGTTAATGTAACAGACGCCACGGTTGGTGGCGTTGCGCATGACAGGTCTGCAGGATTAGTTGTTTACAATACCACTTCTGATTATCGAGCAAAAACTTTAAATGGCAGAGTAAGAAACAGTGGCTCAGTAATTGATCAGCTTAAGGTTTATAACGGTACAATGAACGGCGCAACACTTGAATTGCCAATGTTAGTTGCTCACGAGGCTCAAGAAGTAGTGCCGTACTGTGTGACTGGTACGAAAGATGAAGTTGATTCGGATGGTAATCCTATTTATCAAGGCATGGACGTTTCCAAGCTTGTCCCTCTGCTCATTGCCGAGATCCAAGACCTTCGTAAACGTTTATCCGACGCCAATATCGACTAACTGTTAGGTTAACACTACTTTTACCTGCCACTAATTAAGCTGTTTTTTGTTAGATTAAAATCTGATATAAACATTTAATATGCCTTGCAAACAGTCAGAACTCGTCAGTGCAATTAATAGCTATGCAGCTGCTCGTTCAACCAACGACGGTAATCTTATTAATATGTCAGGTTCTATCCTCCAGAACTTGCTAGGAAAATTAGAGTTCGAGGAAGAAGAGACCACTAAAACTGAAGTTGTAGAAGATTCTGAGCAATCGGATTAAATTACGCGGAGACAGATATCATAATAATGCTGCCTATCCGCTAGTCCATTCGTTCCACCGTTAACTCGTTTGGTAACAGCAAGGACATCAGCACCGTCATCGATTAGCTCGTTGACTTTATTATCTTCCCACCAGTAACCTGCTGAAGTAAAAGGCAGGTTTTCTGCTACATATTCAACACCTTCCATAACTCGTGGGTCACCTAAGTAATCCGCTAGTCGTGAGTAATTATATTTACCAGTTAGTTGGATGTAGCCAGCACCTTTATATTTAGGACCATCACCAGGTGATGTATTACCTAAGTCAGTTCTTCCGTTATAAGCTTCACCACTCGCCAACTCTTTTTTATAGCGACCGCCACCACTCTCGTGTGCAGTCTGGCTAAGGAAATGACGAATACGATCTGGAGTATTTATCTCATATTTCTGTAAACAAGAATTCATTTCGTCAATTTCATAATCTTCGATTAAACTTTCGCTACAACCCCAGATTTTAGCCAATTGAGATTTAGTAACCAGCTGATCTTTTGTTGATGTCTCAGGAATTTCTTGTTTTCTATAAGTTAGAATCCATTCCGAACTTTCATCTATTAATGATTCTGGCAACTCGTTGTATAGAATTTCAATTGCTTTTGACTGATGATATTCTTCTCCGTAATAAGTAAAAAAGTCAATAAACTTTTCTAGTGTCAATTGCGACATTTCCTTCACTCTCACTGCCTTTTATTCTAGCGATTAGAATATAAACAAGCCTTAGGTGTATTTGATGACTAATGAGGAACGAGAAGCTTTTTGGCGGCAAGTAGAAGGCGGAGAAAATCCTCTTCTATCTGTAATGCATGGCTTGGTAGAAAAGTGGGGATTACCAGCGATTATTATGTCGCTTGGAGACATCGCAACAGTTCTATCTGAAGATGCTGTCGATGCTGAACTTACACCTAATCAGCGTGGATTGATTCTTGGTGCGTGCGCACAAGTCTCCTCATTGAGTGACCAGATGCACGCTGAGATGGACTTTCTTGCTACTTCTGAAAATGGATAAACACGAATTAGAAAGCTGGCAGAAGATTAAAGATCACTTCGAAACTCTGCCTGAGTCCAAGCGAGACAACATGTTCTACAAAAGAGCAGTTGCTATATGCGCTGGTAAAGATGATCCTTTAGAGCCGCTAAAATATGGTAGTAGCGTTAGCAATAGTATGTCTATCCGTAAGGCGGGTGAAGTGTTCTCTGGTTATAACAAACCAAAGCGCACCCCAAGTCACCCTAAAAAATCTCATGCTGTACTTGCTAAGCAAGGCAGCACGGAAAAGCTGATTCGTTTTGGTCAGCAGGGCGTAAAAGGAGCGGGTAAAAATCCCACGTCAAGCAAAGATAAGGCACGTAAGAAGTCTTACTACGCCCGTCACAATGCTCAGGACTCCAAGCCAAGCAAACTCTCTGCGCGTTACTGGTCACATAAGGTGAAGTGGTGATGCGTATGGCAGGAGCTGTGTGGTTCCCTCCGGCTAATCAGCAGGGGCAAGGCTGCGCTAAGACACCCGAAACATACCCAGCTCCAGTCAAACCGACTATGAGCCACGGTGATCCAAAGATAACTTTATTTCCTAGATAAATGTCTAAACATTCAGAAGCCAAAAAGAAAGCCCAAGCATTCTTTGCCAAAAAGAATGAAGAGAAGAAAGGCAAAGAAGGTGAAGAGAAAAAGACTGACACCAGCAAGATGCCGGAAGGTCTTCGCAAACATTTTGAAAAGAAACAAGGTAAGTGATCATGGCCGACCGTGCAAAAGCAAAAGCAAAAGCTAAATCCCGCGTGAATGAGGCTGGTAACTACACTAAGCCTGGTCTGCGTAAATCTATCTTTAATCGCATTAAAGCTGGGGGTAAGGGAGGATCACCTGGTCAGTGGAGTGCTAGAAAGGCACAGATGATGGCAAAGGAATATAAGGCCAAGGGCGGTGGTTACAAAAACTAATGAGTAACCCACGTCAAAAAGCTAAGGGTTTAGCGAAAGCTTTTAAGAAAATGTCGCATCGTAAAAAAGGTGGGACTAAAGGAACTTTTACTGCTGCTGCAACAAAGAATGGACATCCAGATACGCCGGAAGGTAGAAAGACATTTGCCAATGAAGTTTTAAAAGACCCGAAAGCGTCTCCTAAAATGAAGAAGAAGGCAAACTTCTATAAGAACATTATTAATAAAGACTAATGGCTAAAGCTGATTCACAAAAGTCCTTAGATAGTTGGACTAAAGAAGACTGGGGAACCAAGTCTGGTAAGAACTCAACTCAAGGTAAAAAAGCTACGGGTGAACGTTATCTCCCCAAGAAGGCACGGGAGTCTTTATCTGATAAAGAGTACGCAAGATCGACTGCAAAAAAACGTGCGGCAATGCGTAAAGGTCAGCAGCACAGTAAGCAGCCGGATGACGTAGCTCAAAAAACTTCTAAATATCGTCGATAAGCTAATGAAAAAAGAAACTCTGGATTGCTCTGAAAAGTTTACAGAAGCATGGCTTTCTTGCATGATCATGATGGCACAGGGAAATTTCTTAGCAATGACATTCCCTCACATTATTGTTGCTTTAAAAGTTGCCACTAGTTCGGTGCTTGCTTATGTAGCGATACAACTCGCGTTTAAACAAGAGAATGCATTTATTAACATCTTGTTGATGGCTCTTGTTACAGCAACGATGGATTTTAACTTTGTACCTACTCACTTTGGTCCTGTATGGGCAGAAGCAGTAGCAACAGGTGCAGGTACTGCATTATTAGGACTCATCGTCAAGCTTGTCAAAGGCAGAGCAAAAAATCAGATGTAGTAGTCTAAAAACTATTTATTGCTGCAAATAACTTAAAAAATATAGCTCAATTAATTACATTTTTTATTTACAAGTTGATCCATTTTATCTTCGATACGGATAAGATGATCCTCCATGCGAAGCATTGCAGCTGTAAACTCTTGCTTTGGTGTGTAGCTTTCTACAATTTTTAACTCAAGCTTGTCTACTTTATTATCAAGAATAGTAATACGATGATTTGCTCTATTAAACAGCACGCCAGTTCCTGTTACTACAGCAATTATTAGTGGCACAATCTGTTCAACCATTGTCAAGCAAATAAATATTACCTGTTTTATTTTAACGAACCGCAGTACTACGTTAGTTACGCTATTGCCTAACCTTTTCTAAAAAATACACCTAGGGGAAGAACCCACCAGGTGCATTAATAAATAGGTATATAGAAAGCTACGGTATTTACCGTAGCTTTTGCAGTTTTTCTCGATTGGCTATATGATTATTAAGCATAGATGCATATATAGATTATGGAACAATTGCTCTTTGTTGAGCGTCGGCTGACCACGCTTGAACACAAACTCGACAGCATCCTCGATGCACTCCAGGCCCGTGAAGCCAGCGAGTGGATTGATCGCAAGTCAGCCTGTGCTCTGATCGGTGTCAGTGAGCGATCGATGTTTGACCTGATTGCTAAAGGCACACTTAATCGTGAGGCAGTGCGCAATGTCGGCACTGTCAAAAAGCCTCGCTACCGCTTTCACAGAGCCAAGCTGCTCAGTCAATATTTCAACCGTCACTAAGCCTGCTCATCATGCGATCTCCGCGTGCCCTGCGCTGACGATCACCAAGCCACTGCTTGTAAGTGTCCTCGTGCATGCGAACCGTGTGGCCCATCGATGAAGCCATGTCTTCAATCGAGTAGCCCAATGCGTCACCCCTAAGTGCATAGGCATGGCGGAAGGTGTAAAGCTTGAAGTTCAGCTTGGGTCTGCGGGGATAACCGCGTCCGTCTTTTTTGTTTGAAGTCAAAGCTTGTGCAGCCGCCTGCACCAACTCCTTGGTGTATCCGTACTCCTGACCCTTGGTGTTCGTTGGCCTTTTGATATTCATTAGATCTAGATCCTTGATCCATTGCTCTGTGCCTTCGAGCGGATAGGCCACGCGCCTGCCGGTCTTGCTTTGACGCACATCAAGCTCCAGCAGATTGCCATTGGAGCTCGGGTGGGTGCCGAAGTGACAGTCAGCCACCTCGCGATCACGCAAGCCATAAACAAAGAGCATGGCGCACATCCAGTGCCAGTGTGGAACTTTGACACCATCGATAGCGCTTAGCAGCTCTTCATCACTGGGAATGACAACGGTCTTTTGATCTGATTTTCCGTAACCCCGTCCCATGGATTGGATCTCTTTTTGATCCAAGCCGAAACGCTTAAGAGCTTTGACCTCGATGATCTGCGAAAGCACCGAGGCGTGCGTCTGCTTATTGGATTGAGTCTGTGTATTGAGGAACACTTGAATCCACTCATTGGTCACCGAACCCCGATAATCCGCCAGCTTGTTAAGCAGTGGCTGCCACTTGACCTTGAAATACTCATCAGGCTGTTTGTAGTCACCACGCGCAGCTTTGATTTCAAAAGCCTCTTGAGCCAGGCTTCTAAATTGGCTCATGGTCAGAAAGCCGTCGTCATTGGTCGAGTACCTGAGCATGTCTTTGTCCCAATCCGCCCATTTGAAGCTGCCTTCCTCCAGCTGATCCTCTAAGCGAAACGCCAGCTTCTTGGCCTTCTCAGAACTGCCTACGTCATCGACCTTTATGCCTAAGGGAATGCGCTGCTGCTGCCGTTTGTCGGGCGCTGTTTTACCTGGCAATGAGGCAATCAGATAAAGAGCCTGCCTTCCAGACCGATGCTCGACTTGGCAACGATCGAGCTTTCGGTTGACATTATCTATCCATTTGGCTGGCATGACTCGGGTCTCGCGTCCTCCGAGTATGCCGCAGCTCTACAAAAAAGTGTCCATAGAAATGTCCGTAAAACTCCTTGGTTTGGCCCGGAAACTACCGGCAAACAACGGCGACAATAAAAAAGGGACCCTTGCGGATCCCCTGGTGTGACTGGTGTTTCAGTCGTTGACTGAATCGGAGCGGCGGGATTTGAACCCACGACCCCTACTACCCCAAGGGAGTGATAATTCTTTGTAAACCCACTGTATAACTGGCTCTTGAGTCGTCAATTTTATAAATGTACGTAATTTTGTCCTTAATCACTGAGGTGGTTTGCTGCTCAGCAGTCCTCTTGAAGCACCTTCGTCAGGAAAATCGCTTGGCTTGGATTCGATGCTGCTCTTTCCACCAGACACTCGTTCGTGTGCTTGAAAAGCTGCACCACCACACCAACAGGCTTGCAGGGTTTACACCACGGCAAATCCCCTAGTTTTCACAAGCAGTGAGGGCTACCAAACCACAGTTACCGCACTAGTCCTTATAAACTGCATAAATAAATCATAGATAAGGGGAATAAAAGGATAGGTTTATAACAAAACACGCGGTTTAATGTGGTTAGCGTGGTAGTTAGAATAGTGGTGAATTAATTATAAATAACAATGGAATTCTTAGCTAACCCAATCTTTTGGATCATCGTTGCAGCTGCAAGTGAAATTATTGCCTTGACACCTTTGAAGTCAAACAGTGTCGTTCAGTTGGTATTGCAGGCATTGAATTCAATTAAACCCACAAAAAAGGGCTGATTCCCCCCGACGGCAAATGGGTGTGGAGCTATAGCAGTCGCACTTTTGCTGACAAAATAAGGCGGGCAATAAACGATCAAAAGTTTTACGCAACTCTTCCACATAAGATTGATAATGCTGTGGAAGAGTATCTTGATGCAGATGAGGTAGAACTTGAGTCGAGATGGGAATCATGGGAGGAACTTGATGGCGAAACTCCTTTAGGAGGAGCAATGGGCGTCTCTTTTGTATCACACAGAACAAATACTGCTAAAGACTCTAATAGCGATTAAACTATAGGCAAGTTGCTAATAACAACTCTATGGGTTATGTAGAAGACTGGAAAGAACTTATGTTCAATCTTCAGTGCCTCAATAAGGGATCGGCTAAACGTCAATTCCGCCAAGATCTTAAATATGCTTTTGGTGGTCTTTGTGCTTATTGTCGTGAGAATAGAGCTACAACACTCGATCACATAAAACCCAAATCTTGTGGAGGCAGCAGTCTCCGATCCAATTTACTTCCTTGCTGCCGTCCTTGTAATCACGCCAAAGCCAGTGAAAATTGGCTAGTCTGGTATCAACGGCAAGAGTTTTACAATACTATTGCTCAAGAGTTGATCGAAGAATGGATCGCTAATGAACGTATTGATGTTGAGGAATTAGAAGATGAGAGATTTAACGATAGAACAGCGATTTGCATTGCAGCGTGCACGATATGAAGTCTCTCGAATGAGCAGACATGAGCTTGAGCGTACTGCTGTAAAGCTTCTCAAGACTCGAATGCAGCAAAAAAATGGTGTTCAAACTATGCTGATGCAGAATGGGATAATGTTTAAGATTGAAGAAAAGCAAGATGGCTTGCCTGAGATTATTTCAGAAGATACTTTTATTGAATTACTTCGGATGCAATCTGAAGATGACTCTATGCCTACTGACATAATGGATCCTGGCTGGGAAGATGATGACATCGATAATGATGGTCTCATGATGATGTGATTTGTATTAGACTTCATATAGTTCAAAATAGATAGATGGAATACGTACTTAGTTCGTTTTTTGCAATAGCATTGAGCATTCCTTTTGCTCATCTACGTACGCAACGCATTGAACAGAAATTTCAAAAACTCGAAACTCAACTAGAGTTGATTGTCAAAGATGAAAAAGATCGTTTAGACAAACTTGAAAGCGTAGTTCAGGTTATTGATCGTGAAGTACCTAAGAAAATGGTTGGCATTATTCAGCCAGTCGCAGTTGCTGTGAAAGAGCTTCAAACTACAATTGGTGTTCAGTGAAGAAAATTTCGTTGAGAGACGTTTTTAAATGCTATAAAGAACCACATCAGTTAGCAGCTTTGGGTATGTTGGAAGAAGCTATACAAGATGAACTACTGGCACGCGATTCTGATTGGATTGTGTGCTTTTTTTCTGAGCCTGCACCTAAAGAACCACTTACAATAGAGGAGAAAAGGATGGTAAGAAGTAGTGGCAGGATTTAGGACTGAGAAAACTGATTTACGTCGCTTGTCCGATCAAGACAAGGAAGGATTGTATAGAAGTGGTGCCGTAGGTAAACAACGTCAGGCTCTGAAAAGAGCTCGTGCTTGGAACGGCAGACAAGCATATGCAGCTAATGGTCCAAAGCGCACAGAGATCCGTACACCAGGCACTGGAGGGCAAAGTGCAGGTATCGGCATTCAACAGGAACGTTATAGAGAGATTGGTCAAGACAAACGAACTAGCGAATCGTTTAGACCTGAAATGTCAGATAATATCTACGCAGGAATTTACTCATAAGAAAGCATAAAAAAACCGGCGTTAGCCGGTTTTGTTATGTGCGTGCAAATTACTTGGTATAAGTACGCCCACGGTAAACGTAAGTGCCGTGGATTTCGGCAGCCTCTTGACGCTCACGAATGGTGGGAACACCGCGATATGCGGTTTCGTTGAGGCGATGCATGTTCAATTCATTTTTAGCGCGATTGAATTCACGCCGTGCATTTTCGATAGCACGAGCTTGTAATTGGGTCATTGGAAACTCCATAGTGAGGTGTAGTTTCCCGTTCCTTCCCTCCATTCATGAGGTACTTGCGTCCCCTTATATGAGGGGATGAACGTATTTATATTGTAGCTATTTCAACGAACGATTTAGGTCAAATTCAAATATAGCTCCTTGTAAGAAATGTTTTAGTTTAAAGAGTTCTTCTTGATCTACTTCGCCTTGCCCTGTCCATTTCTCTAGTGTCATTGACACAGCACAATGGAGCGCACGTATTGCACGCTCATCAAACTCAACAGCAATATGTAAATCTTCCATAGACAATATTATATCTACTGAGATACAGGGATAATTTCTAAAATGTCACAAGGAACATTGTGAACAGTAAATGGGTGTCGATCTATAAGTTGTAGATTATTTTTATCTAACATTTGAGTAAAGGCTTCAATAGGCAAGATATTTCTTTGATCGTATAAAGC
>UEXM01002633.1_pt1 | contig 12423 bp, 3 predicted proteins | sample 1796661 | NCBI WGS metagenome assembly UEXM01 (sample SAMEA4772469, study PRJEB27181) | metagenome | reverse complement strand
CAAGGCTCTTAGTTGAAGGCTCTTTTGGTATGCTTCCCCATGTAGTGATTGGTTTGTACCGCTGCACGTTTTGTAAGTGTTGAGAACGATCTATTGTCTTTTTATCAATAAGATCTTTTGCAGATTGTTCTAGTTCAGGGGTACGTACAACAGGATCTACATTTCTATTCTCTTTAACGTGCTTTTTAACTGCGTTTTGCCACGCATCAACATCTTCTATGTCTTCAAAAGATGACCACCTTTCCTCATACTCTTTTCCAGACATCTGTTTCTTTTGTGTTGTTTTAGAAGCACTGTTAGCTTTTAAAGCAGCATCCGATTCACCTGCATCTACAGCCTTGGCTATCTGTTTACTTTCTTCAATAAGCTCATCCGTATTCTTCATAGGAAGCTCTTCTACTACTTCATCGTCTAAAGATTTAAAAGCTTTTACTCCCATCTTAACCAAGCTTCCTACACCAAATCCCATACGCTGTAAAGGATCTACTTCACCACCACTGCCAAAACCTAATCGTTGTAACGGATCTTGCCTATCCTCCTGATCTGTAAAAGCTGTACCAGCCTGTTGGTTGTAGGGCATACCTGTCATCTTATCTATACGTTGATCAGGCTCTGAGGCTGTATTAGGTACGTCTAAGACCTCACCGCCTTTATCATATCTAGGAAGCTGATAAAGCTTACCTTTCCTGTTAGGCTCATCCACATACCTTTCGCCTGTAACAGCCTCAACAGCTGATTTTATTTCTCTACCTAGCGGCGCTGCTTTTGAAATCTGCACCATTCCACCTTCAATATCTCCAGATTGAAAATCAGCACTAGCTCCTATAACAGCTTTACCAAAATCTATACTCCAGTCAAGAGCAGGCCATATATCATCTAACTCGGCCTTACCGCCGCTAGCAGCAAGTTGAGCGACCTTATCAATAAGATAATGATTAAAATTACCTGTTCTTCCTGAAGCCTTTCCAATGTTTTTTAAGGTTGCATACTGGTCTAAATAAGTCTGTTGATCTATTTCAAGATCATCCCCTGTTGGGTCAGATAAAAAGCTTTTAAAAGTTTCTATACCGTTAACTATTGCTATAGCACCTAGCATACGGACAAAAAGAATGTCCTGCCCATCTTCCATACGAGTAATAATGCTATTTGTTTGCGTAGTCTTAGCTTGCGCCCATGATAAAAACTGACCTAAGCCTCTAATCAAAGGATCATTAGACTTAGAAAAAGCTCTTCTGTTACCTATCTGAGGTATAAGAGCATCTCTATCGGAAGATTTAACACCTATTATATTAAGTATTCTATTACCGTCTACATCTTTAAAAGCATCTTCAACAGAATCAAACCTAGATAAAATACTAGCGTACTCATCAGTAATGCCTAAAGAGTTAGCCTCGTTTCTAAGCCCTGTACCACCTCCTCCTTTTGACATTTTATTTGCAACAACAAACCCTCGTTCCACGCCTGAGTTATATGCAAACTTTCTAGCATAGGAAGTAAGCTTAGTAAGACCGATTTTTTTAAAAAATTGTTCGTTTATCCATCTTGAGCTTCTTTGTATTTTAGATCCGGGGCTTTTTACCTCTAGTGCGTACTGCCTTAACTCATCCCCTAAAACATCTCTCTGAGCAAAACCTGTTTCTTTTGCAAAATCTTTTTGTCGGGCAAGAGCCTTTAAGCTTGCAAAAACTCCACTGTTCTGGAAAGGTTGAGCCAAGTCAGCCACACTTGTTATGGTTACTTTACCTAGCCTAGCTACGTTAGCTCCTGTAACAAAAATAGAGGAAATATTTTGGGCAAGAGGGCTTTTAGCAAAAACACTTCCTGCATCAACAAAGCCAAAATAATCATTAGTCATATCATCTAGAGCTTTAAGCTGTCCGTTCATTGCAACTTTTAACTTTTTTCTTTGTTTTTCGTTACGAGTCCTAGCTAAAGCCGTTTCAAAATCAGCAGTAATTTCTTTCTTAACTGCATTTATACCCTCACCCCTAGCTCCAAACTTTCTAGCAAACTCCATTATAGGAACTGTGTTATCAACGTATTGACGATACACCTGATCAATATCTTTAATTAAAAAATCTTGTATTTCTAAACGAGCGTCAAAGTCTTTAAACATTCTAGGTTTTTCAAAGTGATCAGTAAGAGGGCGAAAAGTTCCTGTACCATCAAAAGCAGAAGTGTGTTGAGTACCAGTACCTCCTTCTAGCATGTCATCAATCCAGTTATCAATATACTTATCAGCCTTAAGTTGCTTTTCTGGCGTTAAAGCATTTGTTTGTATTCGGTATGCTTTTTTATATGCCTTGCGAGCAGCTTCTGGATTGTTTGCTATTTTGTTTATATCATGAAACTGCGGAAGCTTGTAATCTTTTACCTTCCCTCGCATTTTAATACCAGTAGAAACTACTTCTTCTGTCAAAACCCCTACACGAGAAGTTGCTTCTTCTGAAAGATTTACAATAGTAGCAATTTCAGTATCTGAAAAACCTTTTTTACTTAAACTAGCAAGGTCAACAAAACCTTCTGAGTAGTCATAAGCAGCTTCTCTAAGCTCTTTAGCATCGCTAGAAAACAAATTCAATAAGCCGCCATTTTTAGTAGCATTAGAGTCGCTCAGTACCTTTGACCAGCTAGTATTTAACTCTTGTAATACTAAATCTTTATTTTCTTCAATAGAAGTAGAGGCCGCTCCACGGAGATTTGCCCCTCTTTGAGCAAACAAAGTTTTTCCTATTGTAGCTACTTTACCTCCAAAAGCATTTGCCTTTGCCGCAGAAGAACCAGCCGCTAAGTTGTTAAACATGTTTAAACTGTTAGCTTTTATTATTTTATTTATTTCTCCGGTAGCCATGTCTATATCTTGGTTAGAAAGCTTATTACTTTTCATAATAGCCTTAGAAGCAGCACCGCCTATCATGCCTGCTAAAGCATAGTACATAATTTCATCTGGCTCTATCTCTTCATCTGAAGCCCAGTTAACAGAGTAGCCTAAACCAACACCACCTATAGCTCCTATTAGGGGACGATACACAGCCCTTCTTATCATATTAGCATTAAGGGTGCCTTCTTCTTTTAATCTTCCAGCCACGCCTGAAATACCTTCACCTATTACTTCGGCTTGGCGAGCAAACATATTCCCAGAATCTTTAAGATATGTAGAAGCTTCGTTATTTAAAGTAGTTAATCTTTCAAACTGAGCATCGGTATACCCATTTCTTTTTTTAGGGCTGGCTCTTCGGGCAGACTCAAGCCTATATATTTTCTGAACTTGAGAAGCTGCCCCTAGCTTTTGGCCGTTTGTTTGCGTGTCTTTTAAAACCTGTAAACGGCTTGGGTTTGCATTATTAAAAGCATAAGTTAGCTTATCAATATAAACATCTGCCTTGTTATCGGGAACAGGACCGATAGGACGCAGGTAGTCAGTAGACTCAGTAACTTCTTCAGCTACTTCTTCAGTTGCTTCGTCAGTAACCGTGCTTCCAGCTTTTTTAGTTTTAGTAAAAGCAGCGCCTAATGCGCCTACACCTAAACCAGAAATTGCTAAAATTACAGGATCTACTTTTTCCCCTACACCTAACTCAGAAAGGGCGTAATCGCTTCCAGCCACAGTTCCGGTAACAAGGGCGTTAGAGGTTCTATTAGCCAAGCTAACAGCTTTTCCAGCTTTAGCAGCAACCCCTGCATAACCTAAAGCAATAGCAGAGGGGTCTAATATAGTTCCTCCTATTTCACCTGTTAAAGCAAACCCTGACTGCTTTCTTTCTTCTGATAAGTCGTATCTGCCTTCTATCTCAGCTAGTCTTTCAGCTTCTTGTTTTTTTAAAAGATCTTCATCCCCTCTAGCCATTACATAACGAGCAGCATTTCCTGCTAACCAGCGTGACTTTTCAAAACCGTAAGCAAGCTCTTCTACGTTTTCTCCTGTTTCTTCTAAAAAAGTAGGCTCTTTAGGGGAAAGATCTTCCATTTCTGATATAAGATCATCCCAGCTTTTATCAGTGTCCACAGCCATCATTAAGCTCCATAAAGTTTTTTCATTACTGCTTTTTTAATTTCCTCAGAAAAGCCTTCTCTTTCATAGTAAAATTCAGTCATTTGACCGTTAACTTTTTTACTATAAGGCATACTTCTAGGGCCTAACAAAGTATAAACTTGTTCTGCTGTAAGCACGTTTAAAGATCTTATTTTTTTAATACTTGCTACTATTTTATTTACTTTTTTAGACTGTGGAGCTTCTTCTTGTACTAAGGCTTCTATTTTTTCATCGGCTTTTTCTACAGCTTCTACAACCTTTTGTTCTTCTTCTTTTTTTGCTTTATTTTTATCAAAAAGAAATTCAGATTTAAAAGGTAAAGGAGTAGGATCAAATCCTAACCTTTCTAAGATGCTCATGCTTTCAGGATTTTCTGCATCTTCTGGCTTGCTTAACAAAGAACCCATACGCTCTTCTCTGCTTCCTAGTGCGTCAGTACGGGCAACAAAGCCTCTGCCTAAAGCATCCATACGTTCTTTTCTAGAACCAAACTCAGCCATTCTTTTATCTCTATCAGTAGGCTCTACTACTTCTTCAGGGCCTCTTATTTCCCCTAGCAAAGATTCCATACGCTCTTCTCTACTGCCTAAAGCATCTATACGGTCCTCTCTAGAGCCTAGCGCAGTCATACGCTTTTCTCTACTGCCTAAAGCATTCATACGATCTTCTCTGCTGCCTAAAGCATTCATACGATCTTCTCTGCTGCCTAAAGCATTCATACGTTTTTGCTTATCAGTAAGAGGGTACAAAGAGTTTAAAAATTCTTGACCGCCTTCTGTCTTTTTTATAGCCTCTAACATTCCCGGAGTTTGTTCTAAAGACGCTCTAAGCTGTGGCCTGTCTTGTTGAGGGGGTAAGTTTTTATTCACAACCGCAATAGCTAAAGAATCTATCTTATCTTGATCAATAACAGGAGCGTTGCTAGGTAAAGGATTAGCCTCAGGATTTTTATCATCTTCTTGAAATATAGGCAAAGAAGACAAAACCCCAATATCCATTAAATCATCTTTGTTATTTAATTCCTCTTTAATACTTTCTTGGGTTGTAAAAGAAGCCCGACGAACAGTACCATTTAATATTTCTTCAGGAACAATTAGCTCTTCGCCAAACACTTTTGGAAACCTTGTTGGGTTAGGTACAGTTTTTACAGTTTCTGTACCTAAATTACTTTCTAAAAGAAGATGCATATACTCATATGTTTTTTGTTCTACTCTACGTGCGCCCTCGCCTGCAATATCAGAAAAATAAAAATCCTGATTATCTAACATATCAGAACGAACCAAACGCTCTGCTTCAGTAACAAGCTGTACTGATAAGTTTTGAAAACGATTGTCTACAGAAGTAATATACTCTGAAAACCGGCTAGAAGGCTTACCTAAAGCGTTGCCTTGAACCTCTTCATAGGTCTCTTTAGGTAACTTACCTTCGTTTGCTGTTGCATAAATATTTCTAAATAGTGCCTCTTTAATTTCTTTTATTTTTACAGAGTTTTCTTCAAAACTAAAAAATGTAGCAGCGTTTTCTTGTATCTTAGTTTTCCCTGAATTAGGAATAATGCCGGTTATTGATGAGTTTATTCTACTCGTAACTGCCCTGTCAGCTTGCTGCTTAGTAGGCGCTTGTTTATTTGTAGCCCCCATAACTAATGCTTCATTTGCTTGTGCTTTTGTATATCCCCTATCTATAAAAGGTTGAGTGTCTTGCTGACTTATAGCATTTACTAAAATAGAATTTTGCTTTCTAGCATCATTTGCCGCCTTTAAATTTCTACCTAATTCTGGATTATTTTTTAATAAGTTTTCGGTATAAGCATCTAAACCTTCAACAACATTTGAAGCTGTTAAATAGTTTTCTTCTAAGTCAGCAGAACTCATGTCATACCACTCTTGAGATTGTCCGGGTACTCCAGCAGTAAGTATTCTTTTAATAGCAGGTTTTCTTATGTCCTTATCATAGTCTTTCCCTCTAAGCCATGCTAAAGCTCTACCTACGGCCTGTCTTCCTCTACTTTGCCCAATAGCCGTTTTATTATAAGCAGCCTCCATTTCTGCCAAACTTGGCGCAGCTTTTAAAGTCCTAATACCATTGTTAAGTTCGTCCCACTGTTTTTGCCATTCTGCTTCCGCAGAGGTACGTTCCTCAGCGCTGTAGATATAGTCATTAATAAATTGGGATTCGTCATTACCCCCATGAACACTTTCAATAGCTTTTCTTCTTTCTTCTAAAATAGTGTCAACTCCATAGAGTTCTGTTGAACCTTTTGCTCTTCCTTTTTTTAGAATTTCAGCCCGTGTTGCCTCTAGCTCCTCTAATCTTTTTTTATTTAATTTAGCTCGCCAAGCGGCTTTTCTCCCGTCTTCTGTATCTCTAAAAAAGTCTTCCTCTTTTCCAAACATAATATCACCAGCAAAGTCAGAAGCACTCTTTCCAAAAGCTTGTACAGCAGGAGAAATAGCAGCACTTATTAAGCCGTACTTAAACTTGTCACGCATCATACGGCGTTGATAGTCTTCTTCTTCTTTACGCCTTCTTTTATATTCAGCACCTGTTGCTTGACCTAAAATAGAAAAGGCTTGTCCTGTCTGTTTTCTAGTTTTATTGAGATCTGTACTATCAACCATTTATCTTTCTCCTAACAAAGATCTTCCCTTGGGAGGGGTTACTTTTTCTAAACTATCTGCTAACTCAGACGGAAAGTCTTCATCCATTTCAGGCTTATCAATAGACCCTAAGGCTTTATTAAGAGTAGGCAGTTTATCCTGCTCTTGATCTTCATACTCATCAGGATCTCCCATAATAGTAAAATCTACTCCCGCTCTTTCGGCCAAAGCGGCTATCATATAAGCCAAAGGCTCTGCTAACAAAAGCATTAAATCCGGGTTAAATAAACCATCCTCAAAGCCTTTAAAAAGAAACACTTTAACAACTTCCATAATGGAAACATCTTGGTCTAACGCATTTAGAATATTTTCATAGTTTTGTTCTTCAGTAAAAAGCTCAAAGTGGTATTTAAGGGCTTCGGTTTTTTCTGTAAACTTCGGCGCTTTTTCAAAGGGTGCAGGAGAATCAGGATCATTAGTTAATGATTGTCCCGGTATAGCCCTATTAAAAGATGTACCAACTTTTAAAAACTCTTGATCTAATTCTGTAGCAGCCATTTTATTTCCTTATGCCATTGCGCTTGTTGGTCTATTATACTGAGCCATCATCTGTTCCCAAAAACTGGAACCACCGCCATACTGCTGATACTGTACAGGGACAGTAGAATAAGATGTATCATCTATAACCATTTGCTGATAATTAACGGGTTGCAGTCCATAGGCATACAGAGGCGCAGTAAAGTCTTCAATTCCGGGGCCTCTTCTTGCACCCCACATAGGACTAAGATCTACATCAGGCTCTCCTTGTATTCTGCCCATAGCAGCCTGTGTAAGCCCAGTCATTGCTACATTTTTTGCCATTGCACCGGGAAGCTCTTTAGCGTAATCAACAGTTTTATCTAACAAGCTCCTAGTTTCTGGAATAGGTGTTGTAGCTGGGGCAGACGGGCCTCCGGGAACTGCGGTAGAATTTATTACCCCTGCTGCAGTTTCTCCCGCAAAAGCAACATTAGACATCTGAGGAGCAGTTGTAGGAATACCGAATAAATTTGCTTTATCTGCAGTCATTCCTTGTAGCTGTGCAGGAGAGCCAACCTCAACATTAAGGCTTGGACTCATTTGGAGGTTTTCAGTAAAGCCAGAAGCGTTATTTTGTATTACACCTTCTCCTGAAAAAGCAGTATCATTCGGATTTATTCCTGTCCGTGAAACGCCAAGAGCACTAGGCCTGTTAGCCTCAAGAGTTGACATTCTATAAGTTTCAGTAGCGCCTTTAATATCAGTATCCCAAAACTCTGTAGCTTTACTGCCTAACTTTTCCCAGCTATTTGTAAGATTTTGAGAATACTCTCCCCAAGCTTGATCCCAAGTAAGACCCTTAAACTCAGCCATTCCTAGCTTGCCTCCTATCCACTTACCTGTTGTTTTAAAAAAGCCAGTAACTGCTCCAGTAACTGTATCAAAACCAGCCTTAGCCATTGAAGCAAATTCTACACCTTTACCTATTACAGTAGCTGCTGCGTTTCCTATTGCCCCCATTCCTTTAAGGCTAGTAAGCATTTTACCGCCAAACTTTGCAAACCCTTTCATCATCGGACCTAACATTTGACCAAAAGGAATAAACATTAAAGCAATCTGACCTGCTATACCTAGCTTGCCCATAAACTTTCCTACCTTTTTAAAAAGATTTTTAATCGGCTTAAAAATTTTTTTAAAAGTTTTTTTAACGCCTTTCCAAAGTTTACTAAAAAATCCCATGTATTACTCCTGTTTTATTTCTAACTGCCTTATACAAACCATTACCCAAGGTTTGGTGGAACATATGTGTCTGGTATACCGTCACCATTTGTATCCGTATTGTACCTATTGCCGTTTTCATCTGTAAAGCTGTCGTCAACTTCACCTTGAACATTACCAGATTTAGTACTATCAACTGATTCAGCAACACCTTCTAACATCTCAAACAAAGCTGCTCTTTGAGTTGAAAAAGAATCATCTGTCATAAAAGCCTCATTAGATAGCGCAGAACTAACAACCCCAACTAAACGGTTTCTTTCATTTTCGTAAGCTTGTCTATTATACGATGCAGTATCTCTAAGCTCTTGCCACATTTGAGACTGAGTAGACATATCCATATTAAATTGAAAATTTGCCGACTGTTGATTAGCTGCATTTTGAGCAGCCGTTTCAGCGGTATTAGTGTTTCTTCTCCACGTAATATTAGACTGTTCTACTGCCTGTGCATTTGCAGCATTCCATTGCTCCGCATTATAATCCATTTGGGAATTAAATTGTGAAACTTGAGTTGCTAATTGGGCAGTTATTTTTTCAGCTTCTAAAGTATTTCCTTCTCTTATTGCGGCCATTCTATTTTTTTCAGTAACATTAAACTGCTCCATAGCGTTGGCTTGAGCAGCATTAAACTGGCTCATTTGCTGTCCTAATCCAGCTATGTACTGATCAGTTTGTTGTTTAGATGTAGCATTAAACTGTTTAGCAGCGTTATCAGCAGCAGCGTTAGAAAGCAGTGTTTGCTGTTTTAGCTGTTGCTCTAATATTACAGACTGCTGCTCATTATTAAGATTAGCCATATCTCGCTGTAAAAAGTTTCTAGCATTTTCAATAGACACTTTAGTTGCGGCATCAGCCGATTGTAGATCCATAGAAGCCATTGCAGTAGCATTCTGCATAGCAGCTTGCTGTTTGTTATCTAGGTTTTTTATAGTCATTGATTGCATAAACTGACTATTAGCTAGGGCCATTTGTTGATTAGCATCAAACTGCTTCATGTCTAAGTTAGCATCAATCTGAGCATTAAACATAGCTGATTGTTGTTGATTACTAAGGTTAGCCAAGCCCATTTGCTGTGCTAAGTTAGCGTTAAGCTGTGCAGCACCCATTTGTTTTTCATAACGCTGCAGTTCAGCTATATTCTCAGCACTCATAGAAGCCATGTCAGACTGTTGCTGGTTGCTAAGATTTGCTAAAGAAATCTTTTCTTCCATAGAAAGGTTAGCAAGATCTGCTTGCATTTTAAGCTGCTCATCTTGAGACATAACTTGAACATAGTTATTTAACTTTTGAGATCTAAGTCTATTTTCAGCAGTCATGTTAGCTGAATCTGTAGCAGCTTTTTCAGCTAGGTTAGCAAGCTCCATTTGTTGCTCGTTACCTAAGTTAGCTAAGTCCATTTGTTGAGCCATAGCCGCATTAGTCTTTTTAAAGTCTACTAAAACATTTAAGTTAGTTAATCGTGTTTGCTGGTCAGCACTCATGTTAGCTCTAGCAGTTGCGTTTGCTTCAGTTAATTCAGATAATTCTATTTTTAACTTTGCATCAAGATTAACTTCTTCCATACGCTGATTAAGTTCAGCTTGTCTTACTGATCTAGCTACTACATTATTTAAACGAGTTAGTTCAAATTGATTATCTGCTGTAAAGTTAGCAGCATCTGTAGCTGCTTTGTCTTGCAACATAGCCAATTCCATTTGCTGCTCATTAGACATGTTAGCCATGTCCATCTGTTGAGCAAACTGTGCATCTCCTTTTCTAAACTCTACAAGAGTCTGAAGGTTAGTTAGCTTTTCTTGGTTTTCTGCCGTCATTGTATCTTTAGCAGCAGCATTCTTTTCTGATAGATTAGAAAGCTCTAACTGTAAAGAAGCGTTTAAGTTGGCTTTTTCCATGTCCTGTTTTAAGTCTGCTTGACGCATAACCTTAGCAATCTGAGCATTATAACCAGTTAAACGGGCTTGTTGTTCAGCACTCATGCTTTCGGAATCAGCAGCATTCATAGCTTGTAGATTTGCTAGATCCATTTGAGCATTAGTATTTAATTCAGCTATAGCAGCTTGCTGACGCTGTGCAGACTCTTGTTGTGATTTTTGTTGAGCAGCTTGAAAAGTAGCCATCTCAGTTTGTTGTTCTTGCTGCGCTGTAGTAATAGTTGCTTGTTGCTTAAAGCTCCCTTGTTGTACTCTAATTTCTTGAGCCATAGAAGCTGTCTGAGAAGCAGCAGTCTGACGATTAGCAAGGTTCTGCATACGCACAGTCATAGTATTTTGAGCAGAGCCTAAGTTAGCCTGTTGCTGATTACTAAGGTTCTGTTGTGCTCGCTGCTGAAGGGCCTGTGCGTTGCTCTGAGCCATAGGTAAAGCACTTTGAATAATAGCATTAAACAAAGCATCACGGCCTACAGTAGACGCTGACAAGCCTCTCTGAGCCATCATCTGTTCTACTTGAGCTACAGCAGGTCTAGCCCATGCAGGAGTTTCACCGTCTTCCATACCGGCTAAAAGGTTTTCCATCTGTACAGAAACAAGGGCTTCTTGAGGTAAAGCTGCTACCGCTGCGGTTACTTGTGGATCAGCTCCTTCATCTATTTGAGCCTGTACAGTTGCAGGGTCTTCAGAGATTGCAGCAGTAACTTCTTCAGGAACGCCAGCAACAACTGCCATCATGTCTGCCGCAGCTACTTTCCTTTCTTTGCCCTGTACAGCGTTACGACTTGCAGCAGCCATTGTAGGGACACCACCAATCTGAGAAGCATCTCCTTGAGGTGCAGTGCCTGTAATAGCTTCACGGCCTTTAAAGTCTACTGAAGGAGCAATGCCAAGGTCTGCTGCTGTACGCGCTGCTGCCTCGCCTGTCTGTGCTTTACGTGCAGTAGCTTTTTTATACTCTGGAGTATCCTCTATATTAGTATTGCCACCATCAGGCGTGTAAGCAGAAGCAATAAACTCAGCCGTAGCTGCTTCTGCGGTAGGTAAACCCTCTTCTGTAACATCTAAAGCTTGAGATATAGGCTGACCTGTAACAGGATCAACCCTTGTAGCAGCAGTTCCTGATTTTATTGTACGATCTTTAGTAGTAATTAAATCTTGATACTCTTTTAAATCTTCAACGCCTACACCACGCTTATCAGCCTCTAGCTTTAACTTAGTCATAGCATCGTCACTAATAGTAACGCCTTCGCTTGTAGTAACAGCGGGGCCAGCTACATCAGCTACTTGCTCTGTTTGAGCTGTGGTTACACCTTCTGCGTATTGCTTCATTCCAGAAGCTGCATTTTGTTTTGTTAAGGCTATTCCTTCTTTAACTGCAAGATTAAAATCAGACAGCATTTTATTTTTGTTTTGAAGATTAGCATTAAGTTTAGCGGAGATTGCGCGAGTAACTGAAGGAGGCTCTCCATTTGCTATAGCCTCATCCATTTCTGCTCTTATAGATACTTCAGCGTCATTATATTTTTGTTCTTCTTGTGCTTGTACAGCATAAAGATTTTTACCTGTTTCAGACTGCTTATATTCTGTTTCAGCCTCTTCATTACTTAGTATACGAACTTTTTCAGTGGGTCTTTGCGCTGCAGTACCTTTAGCAAGTGTTTCTTGAAAAGTATCTCGTTCAGCAGCTACAGCCCTTTCTGTTAAATCAGCGTCTGAGCTTTGAGATAAACGGTTTCTTTGTTCTTCGTCTGAATACGAGGAAAAATCTTTAGTTGCAGAAGCGCCGAACATTGCTATACCTTCATCATCTACAAGCTTAGCGTCAGTTGATGAATAAGAAGGTGCTTTTTTAGGATCGTCTATTTCAATACGAGCGCCTGTTTTTTTATTATAAGCATACACTTTACCCGCACCGGGCAGTACTTGTGTATAATTTAGATTTCCCGGAGTTAACGAGTAACCCTGAGGAACACCATACTGACCTTCTTCTGCAGTTGTTTTTTCATTATCGTCTATCTGTTCCGTAGTAGGCGCTATTCCTGCTGGGTCACTTACAGAAGATGCC
>UEXM01002632.1_pt1 | contig 12426 bp, 29 predicted proteins | sample 1796661 | NCBI WGS metagenome assembly UEXM01 (sample SAMEA4772469, study PRJEB27181) | metagenome | reverse complement strand
TTTTGCTTGTTTTAATTATTTAGTTATCTTTCTGTATCTTTGTTCTTATATTAGTTTGTGGTTCACGGTTTTCCGTTTACTTGTTCTGCAAGGGGACTCAAACTGCTTAAACTATATTTATTTATAGTTTTATTTTTTTATTATGTATATTATACATAAAATTTGAAGTTCTGTCAAGAACTATTTTTAACTTCGTTTAATAACTACTTACTGTTTATCTTATCTTTAGCTGTACCTGCGTATAGTCCAAACCACGCAGCACCTGCTCCAACAACAATCGAGATGAGTCCTGATTGCTCTAGGGTAGGCTCTGGTAGTTCCATGAACCACATAGTACAGTAGTAGAGTAAGTAAATGTAAACAGATAAGAACATACGAGGAAAGATTCTCCAAGAGTCTACCATTTGCGATAACCATATCCATTTCTGCCATGGGTTATCTGGTTCTTTCTCGTTTTCCATTTCCATAATAGTTTGCTTTAGTTCGCCGATTTCGCTCACCATAGCCATAAACTTATTAAGGTCTATCTCAACTTCGTTCCTAGACATATCGCCTGAGAACTGTTCACTTGGCTGTGCCATTTATGTCTCCAATCCAATCTAACCAAGCCTCTCTCCAACTACCCTGCTTTTCGGGAGGGTGGAAATGAAAAGAAATTGATATTCTTGGGCCTAGGGTTTCAACCCTGTGATATAGTTTCGGTGGTAGATATAAAAGGTCTCCCTCGGTTAAGTCTATCACTTTATCTATAGTTGCTTCATGCGGTTTACAATCATACTCGGTTTCATTATAAATGTACCAGCGTACTGTGCCCCTAACATGAAACAAAAAGTTTTCCGTAGTGTCAGCATGTGTTGGAAAACATTTAGCATCTTGTCTACTAGACATATAAATGTTTGCCTGCCCTCTACCGAAATACTCTTCAAAATCTTCGCATTGTGTCCACAGTTGTTTATTTAAAAACTCACTGAGTGTCAAAACAAAACTATTGCCTCGCTTCCAATGGTCAAAGATTTCGCGTTTTTGTAACTTGAACTCTGCTTTCTTATGGCAATACTTACCATTCTTGTGTATAATTTGTAGCTGTGGCATTCTATAATGACCACTTAGTCCATAAGAGTTTAGATAATTATCTGCTTCTTTCCAACTAAAATAGTCCTTAAATATGGGTTTGTCATTCTTAACTACAAGCCATTCTTTCTTTTTACGAAATTCCTTAAAGTCTTCCATGCTCATTCCCATTAGTTTAGGTATCTTCATTCTGATACTCCCCAAACTGCAAGGGTGACTCTTGTACCTTTGGTCACTTCAGTTACCCAATGCTCATCTGCAGGAGAGAATATAATTGCATCTCCTTTGGTCAAATTTGCTCTTTCTCCCTCAATCATTAGGTCTCCGCCCTCAAAGTTATCTGTTAATAGAATACTACAACTGAGTACTCTCCCATGCTTGTTAGCATTGTCTACATGTTTTGCCATGCTGTCTCCTGCATTGTACCATTGTATAGTGCAGGCTACCCGCCAGGGTTTTAGTAAATCTTTTAATTTCTCAATAGCAGGCTTAGGTAATTTAAAGTCGGTTATATTAGTACCAATCTTTGCTCTATGATTACAGTTCTCTACTATATAATCACAGCCCCCTAGTGGGAACACTCCTTTTATCGTACTCATACTGTTATTATTATAAGTATACATAGGACTATTACAATTACATCTAACTTTCTGTGGTCTTTCATGGAAACATATTCCTTTCCCAGTCAGTATCTTTTTCAAAAAACCATACTACTAAACTATCTCTAATACCACTCTCTACGATATGAACTTTATGTCGTATCTCTGGTTGAAATAGTACTGGCATACCTTCTTCTAGTTTTACTACTGTCTTTTGACCTGACAAAATTATACCTTCTCGATGCATTCTGTCTGGTAATTCAAACTCTAAGTCTCCACCTGTAAACTCACTAGAATCATTTAGTAAGCAAGACATTGATAACTTTCTATAACCTTTATTTCCATTACTATCTGAGTGCCAGTCATAGAAATTTGTTTCATGGTACCTAGCAATCTGTAGTATCTCTGGTGTTAAGTTTGGGTAACCTTGTTCGCTTACCCAATCTTCTAATAGCTGTATGCCTCTTGGTTGCTCTTTCTTACCTCTTTGTATGTATCTTACTTCTGTTTTTCTGTACTTATGGTCTACACCTCTAGCTGTCATACCTTCCATTGCTATATGTGTATTGAAAGTTTCTTTACATATATCTAACAGCTCTTGGGGAAGTCTATCTGGAAATTCAATTAACGGCACAGCACATCTTCGAGAAGTTTTATCTTGTATATTTTCTTCCAAACTAAATCAGTAATGTCTTGTCTTTTATGCCCTGCTTTTCCATGAGGAGAGTACTTGGGGTGCCACATCTGACTAGATAGTGATGTAAAATGTACATGCCAAATATCATCTAAAGCATACTCCGATTGCTCGTCTCTTGTTGTCGCCGGCCCATCAGTTACCCAGCCGTCAAAAGAGTTCCAACGAGAGTCTATTCTCTTTATTATATTATCTTCTACTGCCTCTCTGTCAGGAGCGCCAATCTTTTTACTAAATACATTCTTATAACCCCAGTCACAGTCTGCAATGTCGTCTATGGGAGCTACCCATTCTTTTGCTTTTGCACAATCCATCACAATTACACTATCACTAAACCAACCTCTCTCTTTATCTGTACCCTCATATTCTTTGGGGTTCATGTTAAGAGTGTCCCAAACCATGCCAAAAGCACAACCATTTAGTGCTGTGTCCCACAACATTCCAATGTCTCTAAGATTCATTTGGTCGCAGTCCATATAAATAGCTCTACCTTCAAAATTACATAGTTCTGGAACTGCATATCTAAAGCAAGTGAAGGGTGTTCCCCAACCTTCTTTATTCCAATCTGGGAACATGCTAGGTCGCATCCATGTTATCTCTAGCTCTCTGTCTGTATTCTCTGCTAAAGAGTACGCTAGTACTTTTTCAATCCAAGTATCTTCAGTTTCAGAAGTACCTACAAATATTTTTACTTTACTCATAGCTGTTCCCTCTCTATGTTCATTTTTCGTTTCTTTATAAGGTTTGGAGCATCTGGTGGGTTGACTCTGTAATATATAAATATAGCTCCTTCTTTTGGGTAAAAATTCATACATCTATCGCCTGGGAAGAGGGGTTTCTCTCCTACTGCAACATCAAAGCCAAAAGCTTTCATTTCACTCCACCTAACTAAGCTAGGCTCATGCACATGCATACTGCGATCTCCCATCTCATGTGTTCGGTCATAGGCTTCTTCTTCAGTCATATCGTGTTTTTCGACATAAGTGTCCCAACTGCGAATAGCTGCGTAAGCTTCTCCACTTAAAGTAATAATGCCTGAGTGTTTTCGAATCGTATGGCATATCGTATACTTACTTGCTTTTACAATAGTAAAGTTGGAAATAACTGCGTTGGGAAGATTGATTTGTTTGCGAATCTCTCCAAAGAGAGTTTCTTGTTTTTCTCTCCACATGGGGAGACTTGCATTCATTCGTTGGCTGGGTAGTAGATTATACATACAATAACTATCCGCGTGAATAAAACGCCAATCATTCTCAGCGTTCATGTAGCGGATAGCCTCGTCTGCTATCTCATAAAAGGGGTGGTAGTTCATACATTAGTAGTTTGTTAATAGGTTAATTACAGCATTATGCTCATTCGTATATTTTTCTGGTATACTCACATCAATAACTACTCTTGGGGTTTTTCCTGAATTCACATCTGCAAACCAAGTGTTTCCATCTTTGCCCATATGTCCCGCTAACACCGTCCAGTTTCCTGCACCTATGTGTCTGCGTTGGTCTCTAACTGTGACTTGCTTTTTGCCTTTCACTTCTATACTGTACCCACTACCTGCGTTGTTAATAAATCTGAGATATAGTCTGCCTTTGTTTTTAGAGTTATGCCAGCCTGTGTGTCCATGTAATGGTGGTTGCACAGTTATGGTATCGAAATACCAATTCGGGCAGGTTTGAATGTCTTCTCCCATACCATACTGCATATACTTTAAGAAGAAATATTTTTCTGTACGAAGTCTTTTCTTCATTTTACCACCTGCTATTGGGGCGACATGGCCACAATAATCTTGGTAATTATGCTGTTTGGGGTATCCAACAAAACTCTCATCTGCCATCAAGGTCTTTAATGTGGCAAATGTTGCATCTGGTTTTGGTAATGCCCTAAAACTGTGGGGCATTTGTAATAGTACTGTTGCAAAACTATCTAGTTTTTGCAACATTTTTATGTTTTTAATTGGTATTTGTTTCATTTTTCAAAGCTTCTGGGTCGGTCACTTTCTCATAGTAAACTACGACCTCTTTGAGTTCAGTTATATATCGCTTGAGTTCTTGCATATTATAACTCATCAACTCGTAATCAGGGATAGACATGGCTACAAAAACTATCTGGCCATGCTCCTTTGTCAACCTGTCGTGGAACTCTTCAATGTTTTTATCACTCACTACATACCATAGTGGCTCTTTTAAGTCAATCTCTCTAGGTAGAACAGGTTGTGTTATAACCCTGTCCATCGGCTTAGCCGTTACTTCTATTTGTTTAGTTGGGATTAGACTGCAACTCGACATCATTATCGAGAGAGTCAATAGTCCTACTAATTTCTTCGATTGATTCAAATACATTTTTAGTTCCCTTGTTGATTCTAGGCTCTAGCAATCCCGGCTTCGCCGCTGCTAGTTTGGTTAAATTATGACGTTTAAATATATCTAAATATCTATTCATCTCTAGTTGTGTTGCTTGGGACTTAGCCTGAAGTTCACCGAGCGACTTTGTTTGTAATGCAAAATCATTCTGCATTGTTGCGATAGCTTCCTCTTGGGTTGCTACTGCTGTTTCTAACTGCGCGTTGTTTGCTTGCAGCACTTGATTCTGTTGGTATAGGTAATAACTACCTAGACTTAGTACTAATATAATTCCTACTAATAGTTGATTCATAACTGTTCTATCCTATAATTAAGTCCTTCTGCACCTCGTATTTCTACTAATTCATCATCATCAGTTACGAACTTTAAGAACTTATCTTGTTTCTTGTGGAATTTTTTAACTATGAAGTCTCTATCGTCAGCATCGCCAAATATCGCATTATAACTGACTGTGAGTTTATATCTAGGAAATAGTGCATACTTTATATAAGTATAAGCCCATACTAGAAATTTCCAGACGGGCTTAGTAATCTTGTTATGAAGTTGCAAAAAGAACTTTTTCATGCTACAAAGAGGTCGGCCTCCGCTTGTCTGCGTCTTGTCAATCCTTCTAACACTTTACCACCTGCTTTATTCCATCTCAACATTTGAGCTGGAACTCCTGCGTAGTCTCCTGCGTTTAGAACTTTCAAAAGCGTACTGCTTCTTAGATTGCCACCACCTAAATTGTAAACCCACGATACCATTGCATCAAATTGGTTCTGATTTAGTTCTACTTCTACTAGGTCATTTATATAACCTTCGTACTCAATTAGTTCTGATTGTAGCATTTCTTCTGCTTGTGCTTCGGTAATGGTCATTCCTTCACTTACACCTTTAATGTGTCCGTACCCGATTGTCCATACACCTGCTGGGCATTTGTATGCCTCTAGCTCGCATCCTTCGAAATGCTTAATTAGTTCTAATCCTTTACTACCTATATTCATAATTTCTCCTATGAAGGGAAGTGGGGGTGGGTTACACCCCCGCTTGTCTTAGTCAATCTCAAACTGAACTTCTTTGCTCATGTCTTTCGTGATATTGACTGTGAGTAGGCCATCAAGTAATTTGATTTCTCCTACTGTGAGGTCGGAATTGAGGATAAATGTCTTGTCGAACGACTTTCCGCTTAATCCTCGATGAAGATAATTATCACCTCCTTCGCTGTCTTTAGCACCCTTTATTCGTAATTCATTGTCTTTTTGAATCACGGATAGTTGTTTTTTACTCCAACCGGGCACAGCGATTTCAAGTTTGAATCCACTTTTGCCCTCCACTATATTATATCTGGGATAGTTGTTATCCATTTGGTCAAACCAAGCTGGATTATGCCCTAGCCAGAAATTCTTTAGCAATTCTCTATGTATATTTGCTACCATAGTTAATCTCCTTTGTGCCGTAAACGGTCACGCTTTGCTCCCTTTCGGTAAGCAGGTTATTGTTATGTAAGATTTTTCACTTACTTGGTTATTATAACAATTTTTGAACTTGGTGTCAAGAACTATTTTCAATCATCATAGTCTATCATACCCTTGTCCTTCAAATAATCGAGTGTATCTGAAATGCCCATTCGTTTTCCTACTGTATAAAAGATTCCTGCAAATGTAATCGTGACTACAAGCCACTGATACTCGTTAAAGCCGAATAACTCCATACTATTTTCCTATATGTTTTACATCACTTCGTGGTATAACTTGATAAGCACCCTTGTTATACGCTGGAGCTACCGTGAATTTCTTACTTTCTTCTACCTTCCAAGAATTGTCTACTGGAGCCGAATACTTGCCCGTTTTCATACTAGGATATTCTACTGCTTTCGGTTCCATCGGTTTTACACTACTCTTTGCGACCGACTTGCTTGCTTTAACTACTGTTTTCTTCCAAGCATTTGTCTTACGCTTGCGTCCGCTTGGACTATATCTCATGCTACATTGAATTATCATGGTGATTTCTCCTTATATTTTTTAATGATGTATATATTATACTACTATTTAAGCGCGCAGTCAAGTATTATTGGGAACTCAACAAAAATAGTTCTTGACTTTTGGTTCTCTTTTTAGTATAATAACTATATGAGAACTTGGACTGACGAAGAAACAAAGTATCTGCGAAAGCATTACAACAATATTCCAGTGGACACGCTTGCGTCTGCACTTGGACGTTCAGCCCAATCTATAAGAAACAAAGTGCATATCATGCGTAAGAAAGGTTTCACTTTCGATAGGAAAACAAATGAAAAGAATACCACTTAAAGGCGGAGCTGAGTTTGATGCTCTTACTAGCTGGAGACGAGTACTTTGCTACTTGGATAGACCTGGCGTAGCTAAAAAGATTAAACGCAAGTATAACAAGCGTTTTCGTGCACACGCTAAACAGGAGCTTCATGCCAAGAGTTAACTCTAGAAATATGCCTTTCGAAAAAGCACTGCGGATATTCCGTAGACAATGCCAAAATGCAGGTATTGTACAAGAGGTACGCGAAAGACAATACTATGAAAAACCTGCAAGTAAAAGACAACGCAAAAAAGCGGCTGCAGTCAAGAGACAACAAAAAATTACGAGCGAAAATAACAAACATTTGAGGCGTCAGCCTAGACACTTGTAAGCTATCTTTGGTCACATTGCAACTTATCAGTTTTATACTTCAGCAAAAAACATTCCTTCTTAGAAAAATAAAATATTTTCTAGTACCAAAACCTCATTCCAATACAGCTATCTTCTCACCCGAGAAAAACACATCTTGCATTATTTTAAAAAGTATGGTAAAATATATACATAAATTTAGAAATGCAATCTAAACAAATCACCAATCACTCCACCACTCCTAATCTCAGAATAGAGAATTGAGAGCATCGGGGGAGCGACAGCGGGGGAGATGCGATATTCAAATCTGATAAATTCTGGAGAGAATCACGGAGTTAATGTGTTAATCACTTTCAATCAAGAAAACCAAATATCGCTAAAGAGAACCCATTCTAAACCGCTAAAAATCCTACTTCAAACTAAATTACTACTTTTATATCAAAATTTTGGATAATTGCGTCCAATTCGCGATAAATCAATACATAAAAAAGCCCTCTAATTGAAGGCTCTTTTTTAATTTTCGGAAATTTGGTCTATGAGGGTCTAGCTTCCCCAGAGTTTTCTACTGAGTTTTCCTACTCCTAGCTTCTCTAAGTCCTTGTCTTGCAACATACGAATCTGTGTTGTGCTTACTAAATCCCTAGTACCATCAGCAAACTTTAATCTCGCTTTCACACCCGTTGGGGTGTCAGATAAACCAAGCACTTCGGCATAATCCATCTTTCCTTTTCTGTTTACTTTACATATTCTCATTTGAATTCCTCTGGTCTTAGGTTAATGATGAGTGTTTCTTCTAGCAACTTTAAAGATGACTTCGGAGATTTCTCTAACCCCGCTAGGGCTTGATAGTCTACTCCACATATCTCTGCTACTTTCTCTACTAACTCTCGCTTTGTTACTGGTTTCTCTCCAGTTTTGGTCAAATATTCAGTCTTTTCATAAACTCCTTCTCTAGATAGCTTACCTATTACAGATTTTATACTCTTATTCAACTCATTTGCTAATTCTTCTACTGTTTCTCTGGTCGGATTAGCACTATACCTACTTTTCATTAGGTCGACCATTTCGGGTGTATAATTTACAGCCATAAGTCCTCCTCAATTTTATCTATTATTTGCTTAGCTCGGTATAATGAAACTCCCCATAGTTCTGCTACTACATGAATGGCTTCATCATATCCATACTTTTCTTGGGCTTCAAACCACTGCTTGCCTTTATCTTCCTTCACTTTTTGCCACTCCTAAAGTACTGGTCTAGCAATTCTTCTCTGTTATATTTTTTACCAAAAGTATGAATGACTTTGCCATCTTGATGTCTGTCTATCCAGCCGCCATTGTATTCAATATCCATTACAGATTTACCATTGGTATCTTCAGGTCTGTCATCATATGCCATAGAACTCATACTATGTGCATGAAGACTTTTAACCTGAATACCCCATTTCTCAGCTTCAATCATGAGTCGGGTTCTCTCCACAATCTCGCTGTATTGACTCATTTCCAGAACCTTACCTTCAGTTTACCGAACCAACTTACTACACCTACCCCAAAGTCCCATACTGTGTCTAGAATCCTATCGAATTTATACTGAAACCAGTCTGAACCATTACGTTCATTCAGCCAGTTTAGAGTATACATTACTAAGAATATCCAGAAAGCTAGGCTAAATAGATAGTTAAAAGTGTAGTAAGGGAATAGAACTATATCGTTTAATAACTCCATTATATGTCTCCTACTTCACGCTTTTCACTTCGTGCTACCTCAAAGCCATCTGGATATCTAGCTTCTAGTTTTTTAATATTCTCGTCCATTACTTCGTCAGGTGTATAACCTAGTGCTATACAACCCTGAATCCAATACCAAAGTATGTCGCCCAGTTCACGCTTCATGTGGAAGCGATTGTCTTCGTTAAACTCTTTACCTTGAAATACCATTTTCTTTAGTACTTCAGTAAATTCACCACTCTCAGCAAGCATACCGATTGCACTTGTCATAACTCTTGGCACATTGATATTATCTTGTGCTTCTAGTTTGCTAGTGCTATCAATAAATGCTAAGAAGTTCTTAGACTCCCTACTTGTAGTTGTGTCCACAAATTTTGCATAATCGTTTATCTTGCTCATTTTACTACTTCCTATAAAGATTTAAACCTAGAAACGCCTCACCATTAGGTGTCTCTACTTTCTGATTACCAGAGCTGCTAGCTATGATGGTTGACTTACCACTAGCACTCTTACCAAATTCTACATTAGTATCAATAATGATAGTCATTTTACCACTATCATCAATTTCGTACTTAATGCCTTTTCCCATATTTGTCATTTTACCTTCCTTGCCCGCGATACTTTTTATGCGAGCGTTTTTTACTTTTATTCATAGTAGACATAGATACTTTACAGCGTCTACCTCTACCTCCATTACCTTGTGAAGTGGATTTTCTTGTGCCTACTCTAACGGCACTACCCCACCTCACACATTCTCCCAAGCATTATCAAACCAGTCTTGTACTTGGTCGTCAAACATTTCATCATAGCACATGCCAGAGTCCTCAAACTCATTAGACCATTCAAACTCATCGCTATCTAGGTCGACTTTGTACTTACTCTCGAACACATCAGTCAGTTCGCTACCTTCCGCTTCATAGAACTCTCCACTACTTCCGCTAAATACTCCTACAAAGTTTCTAAACTCATCTTCGTACTGGCATCTTACATTAACACTTTCGTCAATCTTCTCTAAATGAGACTGTAATTGTTCTATGTAAACCAGTACTGGTGACCAAGCGCTTGTGATACTTACATGATACTCGTCTGCATCTTCAATATGCGCCCATTTAGCTCCGATATTATCGCAACCCCACTGATACCAGTCATCTTCGTTGTACCCTTCTAGGAATGGGTGTTTCTGAATCTCTCCATACTCCCACACTCTGATAGTACCATCGCCATGATAACTAGGTCTTTCTGTTTCTTCGCCGTATTCAACGAATAGCTTTATCCATTCTTTTTCTACTGCTTCGTTGCCTTCCACAGTTATGTAATTATATACATGATTTGCCATCGTTTTTCTACTCCTCAGGTGGCTCAGACCAATCCAAATTGTTTGGTAGTTCCACACCTGTAATTTCGCACAATCGGTAAAGCATGTCCTCATATGCGACTGTTAATTGTATGACTTCTTCGTTTATAACTTGAAGTTCATCGAGCCTATCTTTTATGTCAGTTTCTAACTCAGCCATATGCTTACGAAGTTGCTCACCCTCCTTGACTGTTGGAAACTCTAGTATCTTTGCCACTATCAGAACCTTTCTACTAGTAGAACTAATACTATTGCTGTTATGGTAAAAGCAATTCCGCCTGCTACAATAATCATTTCCATACTAATTCTACTCCTCTACGAGTTAGCTCGTTTCTGCACTTCTGTACTATTTTAGGCTTCGCATTGGTACTGTTAATGTAGTCAATCAACTCCGCCTTAGGGGTTTGTTTGATAAAGTATTTTTTTGTTACTGGCGTACCGCGGACTCCTCTACCTCGACCTACGAACTCTACGCCATCTTTCTTAAATTTAATCGGCATTTTCTCTCCTATGCTTTTCTTGAAGTTCGACTCCGAGTACAAACTCGAGCGACTCAGCCAACTTCGGTTGTTTTTCTACTAATTCCTCAGCAAACATCGCTATGCCTACTGAATCTTCTGCTAACGCTTCTACCATCTTTATGATTTTTTGTACTTGCGCCATTGCTCTCTCCTGTTTATCCAAAATTTCTCTGTCATACAAGTATGTAGCGCCCATAATACTATTGTGATTGAAGTGCGCCACACCAAGATATGCAAAGGCAGCGCTTCTATACTGTCCGCACTGCTCTTTGAGCTTCTTCGCCTCACTACTGTTCCACGCCATTGATTGTGATTACTCCTACTCTTGTATTAGTTTCCATCGCTACTTTACTATCTATAGTTTCGATAGCTGTGCCATCACAGTATCCTACTGCGCGTCTGCGTTTGATTTCGTTTCGTGCTGCTTTGCCTTTTCTAGATGCCTCAATGGACATGACAAGAAGCTGTTTGTCTGTTTTGCCTAATAATGTTAAGTCCATATCGCTCTCCTGTTTGAAATTTTGTTGTTAATTTTTAATATAGATATATTATACTTGGATTTTACCTGTTTGTCAAGAACTATTTTGAGCTAGGCATAGAATTTTGATGTGATGATTTTAAGAACAAAAGAAACCCCGCGCTTTGGCGGGGTGATAAACTATGTGTTTGATACTTCAGCGTGGGATAACGCATACCCTACTACTGTGTGAACTGAGACTGCTTGCGTGCGTAAAAGACTTACTATCTCGCCTGTTTTCCATGATACGAAGTATCAAGCGGCTTCTCACTTTTGTACTCTCTACTGAGCAGTGCTACTGCTATTTCAAAAGATTTCCTCACTTTGCTACTTGGCTTGACCCTTCCGTTTGTCTAGTCATCTTATTCGCTTGTCTACCGAATCGGTTGCAGAGGCGACCATTACACTCCAATGAGTTAGTTTCTTGAGCGTCTAGCTTGGATTAAAGCAGTCATTCCTCATTACACGACATGGCTCACCTATCAAAAGTATCTTGCACTTAGTCGCTTTTAGACTTTAGGACTCAGGATTACGCTACCTCACGAACTCTAAATCCAAGCGGGTTTCTCACACCCCCGAAATATTAAGCGTATTTACGGTTATAATCGCTGACATTGGTAAGGCTATGACTCCTGCCGAGGAATTTAAAGTCGTCCCCAGACTAAAAACAAGATGAGTAGAGAACCGCTGGACAATGTGGAAACGCCATGTTCACCTCTTACTCGCATATGACTCCTTTGATGATGCCGATTGTTGTTGTGCATCTATGTCATATTACCACTATAAATGTGCTGTTTTCGCTCGATGTTATACTGTATCTATCCAAAACGCTGCATAAAGCATAGCTGTCAGTTGTGGGACAACAGGCTGATGGTAGAGAATATTTCTGTTCGCCATCACTTAGGAACTTATCACTAATATATGAGTGTCTCGGTTTACCTTTGTCGCCGTTATTGAAAATCTTATTC
>UEXM01002631.1_pt1 | contig 12427 bp, 9 predicted proteins | sample 1796661 | NCBI WGS metagenome assembly UEXM01 (sample SAMEA4772469, study PRJEB27181) | metagenome | reverse complement strand
GAAGTATGGATCAGTATGCTCGGGCATCGAGGCGGCTACTGCCGCTTGGCACCCACTGGGTTGGGAGCCACAATGGTTCAGTGAGGTTGACCCTTTTCCAAGTGCCGTGTTGCAACATCACTACCCATACATACCAAATCATGGAGACATGACCAAATTTAAGGAATGGAATAATGACAGAACAATTGAGCTTCTTGTTGGCGGGACACCATGTCAGTCCTTCAGCATCGCCGGACTTAGAAAAGGACTCTCGGACCCGAGGGGAAACCTCATGCTTACATATCTTGCAATGGCTGAACAATTTAAGCCCAAGTGGCTTGTCTGGGAAAATGTCCCCGGTGTCTTGTCCTCCAACGGAGGAAGGGATTTTGGTACCTTCCTCGGGGCGTTGGGGAAAATCGGGTACGGGTTCTCCTACAGAGTGCTGGACGCACAATTCTTCGGAATTCCACAGCGACGCCGACGTGTGTTCGTTGTCGGATGTTTTGGAGACTGGAGAAGTGCCGCAAGTGTTTTACTTGAGCCCGAAAGCATGTCGGGGAATCCTCCTCCGAGCAGAGAGGCGGGGCAAAGAGTTGCCCCAACAGTTACAGTCGGCCCTCCTTTTAGTCGCACAGGAAACTCCAGAGTAGAGACGGATGCTCTTGTCACATACGCAATGCCTGGAAATTGGATAGGTCGTAAGCCTGAGAACGGAGGCAACCAAGTAGAACCCTTTGTTGATCTGTCTCCTTGTCAAACGGCTACCGATGTCCACGCTGTTGTTACACCACGGAAAACAGGTTCGCACTGGGACGGTGATTTTCCGCACCCAACACTAACTCAGTCGGCTAAAGGGTCTGGCGGTATTGGTGCAAGCAATCAAGAAATATTTGGGGGGCGAGGTGCGGGTTTAGTGCCCGCTAGAATGAGAGGCTTCGGTGATTACATACAAGACGAAACAGCAAGCACGGTCAAAGCGCGTGACTATAAAGACGCTACGGATCTAGTCGCCGCTTCGAAAGCTACAGGTGAAACAACTCTGTCTGATGTGACGATGTCTCTTACTGCAAGCTATGGGCAGGGAGGCGCGGACTTAGCAACCAAGCCAATGGTCTGTTCCAGTACGGTCAGGCGGCTTACTCCTAAAGAATGTGAGAGATTACAGGGTTTCCCTGATGACTTTAGTAGGATACCATGGAGGAATAAAGAGCCAGAGGATTGCCCTAATGGCCATAGGTACAAGGCGTTAGGCAATAGTATGGCAGTTCCTGTCATGAATTGGATAGGGCGACGTATCGATATGGTCGAAAAAGGAGAACTATAATGATCGATCCCAAGAAAGTAGAATCACTAGGCTTCCACCAAATGCACTCTATGCAGATAGAAGCGTTAATGAACTTTGTTAATATGGGATTGAACCTCGCAGCTATGTGCGGTGACCAGGATATTATGGACGAGGCCGAAGCCGAAGCCGACGAACTGATTAGATTGTTCGGGGGCAACGGCGTTAGATTAAAGATTGAAAGTTACTGATTATCCCTAGCGCGATTGGCTATCTCTTGGTTAGCAGCTTGAGAACCAAGATCCCCACCAAGTAACGAAGACCCCATGTTTCTAGCTCGTTGAAGCAAGCTACCTTCTGGTTTTGGGGCAGATGCAGATACTGAACTACTATTAAGTAACGGTTGTACGGGGACAAAGTCTTGAACCGGAGCTACCTCAACTACAGGTTCTGGCACTTCGATAGGTACAGGCTCGTTAGCTACAGGGCGATCCACTGTCGGGTCTAACGGGAGGTTACGCAATTGATTACGCAACTCGTTAATCGATTGTATAGGTAGTTGATTAAATGTACCAGTTCTACGAAGTTCTTTTTTGTTTTGTGAACTTAATTTAAACGGTTCAAACACACCTCGGAGTATGCCTTTGACACCACCAATGTTATTTCGTTTTAGTTCTCTGCGTATATCTGAATCCTTCATGCCCAATACTCTTAGGTCTTCAATCATTCTAAAGTATTGCCTGTCATTTCTAAGTTTGGCTTCGTTAGCTTTTGCAAACCCATCAAATAAACTTTGTGGTGTAACATTGAAGTCATCTGTCATGGTGTTGAAGATACGTTTAGCATCTGTCTGACCTTGAGATAAACGGTACCCTGCAAATCTTAGACCTTTCTTAGGGTCAAACTCTTGAGAAGAAAAGCCCGTGGACAATCGAGCAAGTTCTTTTTGCCAAGTTCTTTCACGCCCCATGTTGTCTTGAGGAGAGATGGCATCAATACCAAGACCGTCTCCTAACACACCTCTGACAAATCTACTAGGTTCTCCCGTAGTTACGTCGGCAGCTTTTAATATAGTTGGGATCATAGTGTCTGCAATATGCGCCGCTGATTTAAACGCCTTAGTTGACCAGGCTTCTTGGGGATTAAATACACGAGCACCCGTTTCTGTTTTACCTCCACGGTAAAATATATCAACAACAGCGTTTGTTAGAATAGCTTCGTCTAAGAAAGGAGCAAAGGCTTCGCCAAGAGTACCCGCTACAATATCAACCATAGCCGCACCAGGATCTCGTCCTTCTGCCATGGCATCGTCCGCTTCACTGAGCGCACGGTTAGCAAATCTAGATAAAACATCGTATGGGTTAGACGTACTGAAGTTTACATATTCAATTTTACCGTCTTCTGTTTTTCCTACAGGAACAAGAACAGAACCCTTCTGCCATGGTGCGCCAAAAGATCGTTTCATTGCATCCATCTCTTCTCTGGACACACCCGTTGTAGCATACGCAAGTTCAAGAGCGGCGATAGGTACGATCGCTGTTGTAGAAATAAACCCTGTCAAACGACCACGTCCTCGAGATTGAATAGCAGGTATATCAGATGCCATATCATCTAGACCTTGTCGTACAATATTAAAACCAGTACGATACATCTCTGCGGGGAACGTAATAAAGTTTCCGAACGGTAACTTTCTACCCAACTGTACTAACTCTGAAGCACCTTTGTTGTAGTTAGGAACAGTGTCCCTAACAATTTGTGCGGCACGGTTCTTCACTAGGTCGTCCATGTCTATAACACCACGACTTACCAGTTCTTCAATAGTAGTTTCGCCTCGTCTAAAGGGCTGTAGTTTAGATAGCGTGTCTACGTCTACGTCCGAAAGGTTCTTAGTAAGATACAGAACCTGTTTTTCTAGGTTTACTGTACCCAATGCATTGCGTAACTTCGCTTGCTCTGCGTTGTAGTTAAAGTATTTCCAAAAATCATCTGAACCCTGGTAAGCTGACTCGAAGCCTTTGGCTATTTTACCTACGCCTTTAGCAAGTTTGGTTTGCCCTGCTTTCCCAGACAAAGCTTCTACAAAGTTTTCTGGTTGATCACTTATCTTACCGATGCCCTTGTTCAAAGAGTCTTGAATCTCTCTTAACTCTGCGTTAGTTCCAAGAACCCCGCGCCTCTGAGCATCTGCTAGATCATCGAACAGCGCCTCGTCGCCTTTATTACGAACGTTAGAAAGTACTGCTTTAGTTGCATCTCTAAGATTGCCTCCTCTACCAAACACAGGCATGTTGCCATTTGCTGTAGCAAAAGCCAAAGCTGTAGTAAAGTTTCTCACCTGTGTGATAGGAGACAGAACTGTTTTACTGTATTGGGACAGACCCTTGGCTTTAAGAGCCGTGTTCCACGTACCTCGGAGCAAGCTTGTGCCAAACGAATCATTCCCAATCACAGTCTGCGTTAGGTTTTTGTATACAGCCTCGGGAACAAAGTACCCGTTTAAACTGCCCCATCCGCTGTTCTCTATGACGGCCTCCATCTCCTCTGCTTGCTTGCTTGCAGATTGAACAGTCGTAGGCTTGCCTTTAACCGCATCATTAGCTCCTCCGCCTAGTTTTACATACCCCTGTTGAGACAATACTTTTTCTTGCTGTTCGGAGGTTGCTTTTCTAAAGAACCGACCGATACCACTGTTGCTATCTGCTAATTTAGCTACGGTTGCAAAGTAATCATCCACCGCAGTGAACTGAGCCAAGTCTGCAATGGTGTTTAGATACGCGCCTCTTGGGTCATCAATTTCTCCCATTAGTTTTTTCAAGCCGTCATCAAAACTTTTAGTAGACATAAACATGCCCGTGTCTAATCGATCTCTGGCCGCTCTACCCGTACTCATCTTGCCACGGTTTCGTATAGTGTACTTACTAAGGAACTCATCTCTAGCTCTGGCCGCCGCCGCTGGAGTTACCTTACCGTTGACTATTATTTCTAACGTATCTCCTGATCCAGTTTTAGTTAAACCGTTAGCTTCAAGAAACACTTTGTTAAAAGTTGTGTTTTCTAAATCTTTCTTGGCGGCATCAGTTAATTGTTTAGCAGTGGCTTTTTTGTTTTTAGTAAAATAATCATCCCCTGCTTTAATGCCCTCTGCTGTAGGCGTAAAGTTTTTCTCTTCGAACACTTTATACTTTCTTCGAAGATAGCTTCCTAAATTGTCTCGAATAACATCGTCAATGCTCTGCCCTGTAGCAGTGGTAAAGTTATTTCTTTTTAAAAAATCTGTATCCAAAACATCATTTGTTAAAGAATCAATGTGTTTTCGCATTCGTAACGCATTAGGACGAACGGCTTTAGGTATTCTTTTTAAATACTGTGCTTTGTCCTTACGATCTTTCTTAGTCAAATAATCCAAGGTATCATTTAAGATATCAGCTTTTGATATTACTCCGTCATCTGTAGGAAGTTTAGGTAACAGATCATCAATTGCTGTGTCAAAATCATTAAGAATACGTTCCGCCTTTTGAATAGCAGGTCGCACAGCACCATCAAGAGCTAGTCTTTTCTCTGCAACCTCGGTGGGTAAAGCCCCACGATAACGGGAAAAAGCTAAACCATCAGCTAAAACTTTTTTGAATCTGCTTAGTTCATTCCCTGTTTCTGACGCACGTTCAAAAGTACGTTGATCTATCAAGTCATCTATGCTTTGACCAACAGCATCAATCTTTCTCTTAGTAGCTGCCGCAATATCTTTTGTTATTTGAGCGTCACCTATTGTTTTCCCTGCCGCAGACAGAACACCTTGAGCAGCTAAACCAACACCACTACCTTCTATGGAAACTCTAGCTCTATTAGCTAAACGAGCAAGTGCCCTTTCAGACCCTTCAAGCCCAATCAAATCTGTAGTTTCAGTAGGACCCATTTCAACCCAGTCACCTATCGTAGTAGTGTCATCTCCAGATACAACAAACTCTGTACCTGTTAATGCGGCTAGTTCTTTCCCTGCTTGGTTAAACTTTTGCTTCTTAGTCAAAGGTTGTTTTGGACCGATGAGCTTGGATCGAGCTAAACGCGCCCCCTTACCAACCTTTGATGCCACGCCTACACCAGGAACTACAAACTGAGTAATTACTTCAGCGCCCTTTCCTACAATACCCTCGGGATCAATCCCTGCCGCATCACGGAGATCCTGCCCTGCTTGGTACACTCTGTCGGCATAATTTGTTTCGCCGCCTAAATCTAACAACGTTCCGCCTAGTCCTATGACGCCTTCACCAATACCTATAACACCTGACGCAATTCCTTCTCCTAGTTCCCTGATCAGAGAACCCTCTAAAAATTGTTGATCATCTTCGGGTACAAACACATCGTCACTGGTTTGATCTTCTGATAGAGTAAAAACGTTGTTGTCTGGTACAAACACATCGTCACTGGTTTGATCTTCTGATAGAGTAAACTCTTCTTCCATGACTAAGCCTTTGTTTATTATACTTGTTTAACGTTATACGTTTGTCCGTCTACACCTAAAAACTTAGACTTTCCCGCTTGTATAGCGGCAAAGTTTCTTTTTGCATTTGTGTTTAACTCTCCAGCACCTGCCGTTGTTGTCGCGGCATTTGCACTGGAAGGAACTAAACTTGCAATAGAAGCAGTAGCCGCTTCCGTAGCTGCTTGTGTGGCTTCCTCCATGGACTTCCCTAGTTCAGTGGTCTGGTATTTAAAAGCGTCCGTGAAAGTTTGTCGATACAGTTTCATAGACGGTGACTCTCCAGGGGTTTTGCTTCCTGCGGAGATGTTGGCAACATCAAGTCTGTTTTGCCTAGTCAAGTCGTTCTGTTCTTTATCAAATGCCCGTTGCATAGCTAGCTTATTAAGTTCTTTTTCATCCGCTTTTTCTGTGGCTCTCTGACCTTGGATCATCTCCGTTCCCTTTAAGAGTCCTTTAGAGATGTTAGTTAAAGCGTCAGGGCTTTCGCCAGAAGCTATTTGAAAACCGACCATAGCCATGTTCATCCAGAACTGCTGCTTCTTATCATCGTCAGGTTCCTCACCCATCATGTCATTTAAAAGTTTACGTTGAGCCGCAACTTTTTCTTTGGGCGTCATGTCTTTCGTATCTATGCCCGCAGCATCTAACGTTCCTTCTGAGACGATGTCCCCCGCTTTATCAGGGTTTTTTGAAAGCTCAAACTCTATCTTTTCAATTGTGTTCTCGGGGGACAGCGTTACGAGCTCTTCACTAATAGAATCTAATTTAAGTTGAGACATAGCTAAATCTTCATCTGCTATTCTTTGCGCTTGGTCTTTTTCTCGGGCGCGTCTCTCCGCAAGTTTGCGTTTTTTATCATCATATTTTCGGCCGCCCATAATTCGAGCAACCTCATTGTCATATTCAAAATCGTCTGCCCCACCAAAGTATTGTTCTTCTCGAGCTCGAAGTGCTGCTTCGTCGCCACGTTTGTCTCGATTGCCTTCTGCTGCCGGAGCAATCTTTTGATCTATTATCTCCATTAAGCTAGGTCCGTCATCGTCAACAGAAGCCGTAGGAATAGTCTCTGTTGAGAAATCCATTGCTGTTCTCCCAGGACCACGGCGCGCTCGGTCGTTATCAGACGTATCTAAAAACTCTGCGGAGTTAACATTGATCCGTTCTGGTGCAATGTTACCTCTAGGAGGCATAAGAGAATCTATAAACCCTTCAGCTTCAGTGTCTCCTCTTCGTAATCTATACGCTTCTGTTCCAGTAATCCCCGCCAACGAGTTGTCTCCGCCCATCTGATCCGTAGCCGCTTGGCTTAAACTATCAGAACCTATTGGCTCAATCTGCATTCTTTCTGGAATAGCGCCCATAACTCCTGCAGCGCCAAACTCACCCATAGCCGCACCTTGATCACGGCTAGCAATAACAGCGTCGCGAAACTGATCGTCTTGAGAAGCAATAGTTTCTATGACTTGTAGGTCTTGTTCATTAAACGGTTCGTTATTACGAAGTTTTCGTAATAAGTCTTGGCGTAAACGCTCTAAAAAACTAGGCTGTGGATCTACACTAAACGTCCCTGTTGCACCAGACGCATCCGTAGTAACCGTGCCACCAGGAGCAAACCGCTGTGTGGCATCGACCATCTCAGGAGATGAAGCTAGTATGCCGCCCATGTTTGCTAGCTTGGCACGAGCATTACGGTTCACAAACATCTTTCGGTTCAACACGTTGTTCATATTATTGTCCTCCGCCGCCAAACATACCTGTCTGACCTAGACTATATAGACCACCCGCTAGACCTGCAAACTGTGAGATTGCACTCGGGCTAGGTCTTTGCTGATTTGTAAATGTAGACTGAGACGTCGGCATCCCTTGGAATATATCTGAGTAGAAGCCCAACTGTTGATATGGTTGCATAACATTCTGGTACTGAGTCTGACGTGCCGCATCCATCTCTGACTGCTGTTGCTGTTGTTCTTGTCCACCAAGACTTGATAACGTATTGATATCGTTGATGTTTAATCCTTGGAACGCCTCGCCTAGTTTAGCCTGTTGCATACCCAAGCTACCAAGTCCTGCGCCTAATTGGCCATATTGACTTGCGCCTTGCATTTGAAGTTGTGCTCCAGCTAATCCTGCTTGCCCTGCCGCTTGCGCTCTAGCTAACTGCTGTTGCTGTGCTTGTCCGTAACCAGACTGACGTAAGTTCGCAGCTGTGCGCGCTTGTGTTTCTAATGTGTTTCTGTTTTGCTCTGCCGCTTGAATACCTTGACGTGATCCACCAAAAGCGCCTGCGCCTACGGCTTGTGCCGCCAGACCTTGCTGTTGTATCTGACCCTGACGAGCTATATCCTTCATGCTTTGCTGAACAACCGCATCTTCATACGGATTCATGTATGCCTGCGCCGCGTTTGGATTAAGTATGTTTGCCGCTGTTTGTTGACCAACTTGCCCAGCAGAAGTAGTAGCCGCAGCCAAAGGATTAAACGCCTGTTGTGTAGCCGTAATTCCAGAACCGAGGTTCTGTGCCCCCGCTTGTAGCATTGGAGCGTATGCTCCTACACCCTGAGTAGCTAGGCTAGTAGCTTGTTGTTGCATCGGACTTCGCCCTGCAACCTGATATCCTGGTAGAGTATAGTCTTGTTTACCAAGAGCTTGACCCCTATCAAGGATCTCCTTCATGTACTTCTTCTGCCATTCTGGTAAGTCGGTTACCGAAGTGCTAGTGTAGTTTTCAACCATGTTGGTTACCCTTCATCTTTCTAACTTCAGCAAACATTCTAGCTGCTTCCGCTCCGCGTGTTCCGTTTGCCGCGCCACCAAGGCGCATTCCTGCTCGTTTCATGTTTCCATCTGGATCCATGTTAGCCAGATCTTTACCTGACAAAATAACTTCCCCGTTACCTACAGCGATTTCCTCAACAGGGCGACCGTTCTGTGTGATAACTCCTGGTATTGAATCGCTCGTCACAGTCCCTGGACCTTGGATCAAGCCTCCCCCTGCAAACTGCATTAGTCCACCAGTTGCCGCTGATTGATACACAGGTTTAATTGCAGAGGCTTGGGCTTCTTTAGCCTCTACCATCTTGTCGTGGACATCTCGTTCTTCTTCTGTGGTAAATGCAGGGGCTCTGCCATCAGGACCAGTGTATCTAGATTTAAACAGGTTTTGATCCCAACCATCTTCTTGACTAGGACCTTTGTTCCACTTAGCCATCCGTTCTTCGTTAGCTGCGCCGCCATCATCGTCATCGTCAAACAGCTTGCCAACGAGAGCTCCAATCCCTGTAGTCGCTAAGAGGCCACCAAGGCCAGGAGCTATAGCGTTGCCTATAAATCCACTGATTAAATTACCTAAACCCATTACGCCTCACCTACTATCTGCTCGGGCATTGTAACCACGATCGTTGTACTGCGCCGCTCGGATCCTGTCCATGGTTCACCGCAGTCAGGGCAGTTACCACTTGGGTAGGATGCAATCTCTTCTGGCGTATCGACTGCGTTTTCGCAGCTTACACAATGCACTATATCAGAACTTGTGGAAGGTTTCCACTGTGTACCGTTAGGCATTTGAATTATTTGATCACTCATGTTATCACCACCGTTACTGTTCCTACTGAACTAGCTGCCGAAACGCTTCCTGAGTAGGTATCACCCTGTCGAATGATTTTCAAAAAGCCATTTGCCTCGAATACATCCCCTAAGTCTAGCGTATTTGCCGCGCCATCGCTAGGTATTCCTTGTAAATTTACTATAGGACTACGCTGTTCGTCAATGAAGTTGTCCAAGGTCCGTGCTAATTGGTTAACATATGCCGCGCTATACTCCAAGGGAGCAATAGGAATTATTTGTCGGACGATCTTTCTGGTCATCTACGACCATCAGGACGCATATCCAGTCTTGGTGCGCCTAATCTCCACTTAACCCCTGTTGTATCACTAGATACTTTCAAGCTCATCTGCCTTCCACGTAGTCTCATAAACAATTGTTTGGTGTAATTATCCGTACCAGATACAACGGATGTTCTAATAACATCGCCGCTATCTGAGCCTTGGCCTGCCGCACTGCCATTGTAGTTACGTGCAGCCATAGTAAATTCTACTTCTGGTGCCGCAGCTGTTGACTGGCTAAAGTTTAAATCAGGTATAACCTTGTTGATCAGCATAAAGTGATCGCCGTCACCTATGTCAAAGTCTGATGACTGGACGTATGCGTCTATAGCAGACGCGGGAGTTGTGCTTCCATCATCCAAACCATTTTCCTGGTTATACAAATAGCTATCTACCCCTGCCGCTTGTGGGAACGAACGTTGCCCTGCCGCTCTGTCATTCCATGCAGTACGAGCTAATTTACCATACACCCAAGTCTGCTCGAGGTAGTTGTATACAACGTAGCTATCAATTTCATCGCTAGAAGCAGAGCAATAGTACCACCAAACCTCACTTTGGCTAGCCAGGCTCCCTGCGTGAAACTTAAACGATTGGTTTCTATTGAGATCATCAAACACATACTGGCGTACAGTACAGGGAATAGGTTGAATACGACCATCGTACATGTAGAAGTTCTCTTGACCCATCCAGTAAACGATGTCGTTGACACTGATTGCAGTGTTAGGTCCGGCAATTCTAATGTTGTCACCCAACATAGCTGTACCAAATGTGTATGGTGGTCCCAAGAATTGTAGGCTGTGCAGCGTATGGTCTGTCCAAATTAGGATCTGACGACTTGTTCTAACTGCTGTTACAATCTCTGAGCCTTGTGATAGACGTAAATCTCCTGCCGTATTGGTGGCTGTAGGTGTCCAATCAGTTAGGCTCTCTTGGCTTGACCATCGGATCAACAACGGATCTTGCTGTGTTTCACCCAATGGGTTTGCACCAAAGCAGATAACGTGGCGATCTGTTTCTGACACCAGTACCTTACGCGCTACAGTAGGGACATTGGAAGCACCGGTTAACGAACTTAGAGCCACGGCTCTTGTGTTTGTTGTGCCTGTAGCGTCCCAATAGAATATCTGCCCGTCTGCAATATTCATGATGAGGTCTTCGCCAAAGTCATCTGCAAACCAAAGACGTAACGTATTACCGGCTAAAGAACCTGCACCAGAGCCCCAGGTGAAACGACCCCAGGTCCCTGCACCCCACCCTGGACCAAGGATCGTGGTGTTTAGACCGATATTAATTTGATATGCTGCTTCGACTGATGATCCACCGCCCGCTGTACTACCAGAAGAGGCTGATCCACCTGTGTTTACTCTGTAGGAGTTAGCATTAACTACCTCTGTAACTACCTGTTCTTTGTTTAGGTTTGCCGTGGTCAGCCCGTCAAAGGCTGTAGCACCAGAGAACGTAACGTATGAACCAAGAGTTACGCCATGCCCAGTGTCTGTAACTGTGATAACACCTGATCCTGCTCCACCTGTTGTGTTAAATGGGTTAGCTCCAAGGGTCACGGTTCGACGAATAGGCGTTATATCATAGAGCGCGCCTGAGTCTTCTAAGTATGCTTTCTTCTCTGTGCCCAGGAACAACAGATTCTCTGAGGCTAGAGTTACAAAGTCATGCATGCAGCGGCATGTTCCAATAAACGCGGACGCCCCTACCTTGACCCAACCACCTATGCGCTCGACAAAGCCAGAGCGGAAACGTATTTTGTCTCCGTCATACCAACCACCTTCGTTTGAGTAATTGGTTCCTTCTCGGTTAAGACCAGGTCGGAATACTAGCTTTGTTAAAGGCATTCGGTTAAGTTTCCTTTTTTATTCGGTGTGGCGTTATTGCCACCTGTCCGACCCAAAGCTATGCAGTGGGTTACTCTGTTGTTATGCGGCACGATATGTTAGACTTATGAAAAAGTAAGCATTAGTGCCATTTGTAATATCGTTATGGTTAACAGAAGCCCAACCTGTACTGCCACTTTTCCACATACGTGCGGTAGTAGCAGAAGTATCAACCTGTGTTGCATCTGGAAAGCCGCCACTAATATATCTACAAAATACACTACCATTAGACCCATGATTAGTAGAGTGCGTAGTAAAAGGTAATCCAGTAATTCTAATAGCATTTCCACTAGATGTGTTTGAAAAGTTACCTATTGTAACTCCGCAAAATACCATATCACCTACTCTTACATAAACACCATCACCTCCACCTATAGTGCCTTCTGAAACACCAGCAGTAAAAGTCCCTTCCTCATAATCATTTAAAGCGTTAGCGGCGGCAGTGTCTCCGTTGAACTTTAGTCCGTCATTGTCAATGCGGAGGCGTTCATTACCGCTTGTTTGAAACTCTAGCTGAAGAGCGTCTAAGCGGAAGTTTTTATAAGCACTAGTTGTGCGATTATAGTTTGTGAATCTGTTTGTGTTACTAGCTACTTCTGGCTGTAACTCCATTCCAGAGCCAGTTGAAGAATCAACTATAGATAAAAGGCCAATCGGGTTGGTTGTTCCAATACCAATTTTCTCATCACTTGTAATAGTCATTGCCGTGGCGTTGCCATTGTCGTCAATGCTTGGTGAGCCCACACCTGTTAAAGCAGAGCCGTCTCCTGTATAAGCTGTGGCGGCCACTGTTCCGGTGACCGTGATCCCCGTTGCACTGGTCGTTAGCTTCTCTGAAGTGCCATTATAGAGTGCGTCAATTGTTGAAACTGCCATTTATTTATTCCTCTTTTTGACCCTCTAGTGAGGATGC
>UEXM01002630.1_pt1 | contig 12429 bp, 8 predicted proteins | sample 1796661 | NCBI WGS metagenome assembly UEXM01 (sample SAMEA4772469, study PRJEB27181) | metagenome | reverse complement strand
TGCAGTGATTGGTGGTAACACTCCTGCCGCAGTTACAGGTACAGCAATTAGTGGAACATCTATTGCCGTTACTGGTACTGCTGGTGCAATGACATTGAACACAGTTACAACAACTCAACGTAATGCGCTGTCTGCCGCAAACGGAATGGTAGTATATAATAGTACGACAAGTAAAATCGAAGCATACGCTGGTGGTGCTTGGGTTGCATTACATTAAAGGATAGATAAGAATGGCAATTGATAAAATTATAGACAGAGCGGCACTCGTTGAACAGGCTATAAATGATTTGAGTGATGCAACGGTTTCTGGTTCTGACCCTACTAAAACCACCAATCCATCAAGTGGAGTGGGAACTCTTTGGTTAAACTCTGCTTCTGGTGAAGTTTATGTTTGTACAGACGCTACATCTAATGTTAATATTTGGAAAAATGTTGGTGATGGAAGCGGTGGTTTAGACTTTCCTGTAGCAACTGGAATTACATCTAATCCATCAGACATCTCTGGAATCACTATTAGTACAACTCAGAATATTACATTTACTAATGCTACTGATACAAAAGATTCGGTTTTTGATTTTGCAATCACAAATATTTCTAATGCTAATGCTATCACAGGAGTTGCTGCTGTAGGAGATGTTACAGATGTGTCAAGTGCAACCTTTGCTTTTACAATAGGTTCAACTGGTTCACTAACTAGTACCTTTAATGTGCAAGTAACAGACTCCGATGGATATGCTTCAACCAAACAATTTACACTAGGTACTGTTATACCAACATTTTCTGTAAACTATCTATTAGTTGCTGGTGGTGGTGGAGGTGCCGCTGCTGAAGGTAATTCTGGTCAAAATGGTGGTGCTGGTGCTGGTGGAATGTTAGACAACTTAACAACTACACTTACTCAAGGTGTTCAGTATACCATTACAGTAGGTGGCGGTGGCGCTTCAACTGACAAAAACACCATTGGTAATAATGGTTCAAACACAACACTCACTGGTACTGGATTTAGTACGATAACTGCTCTTGGTGGGGGTGGTGGCCCAGACTACGGTAGTGCCGGAAATAATGGTGGTTCTGGCGCCGGCGGTTCAGAAAGTAACAAAGCTGCTGGTACTGGAACTTCTGGTCAAGGAAACGATGGAGGCGCTGGCGGTGCATATCAATCTGGTGGAAGTGGTGGCGGAGGCGGCAAGGGTGCTGCTGGACAAGCCTTTAACGGTGGAAGGGCTGGTGGTGCTGGTGCAACAAGTGCTATAACAGGTGTTGTTCTTGCTCACGGTGGTGACGGTTCACCCCCAAACACTTACAGGAACGGAACTGCTGGTGGTGCAAATACAGGAAACGGCGCTGATGGTGCTGGTGCTCAAGGTTCTGAAGGTTCTGGTGCTAATGGCGGTTCTGGTGTTGCTGCACTAAAGATATTAACTAGTGAATATACTGGAACAGTATCAGGCTCTCCGACAGTGAGTACATCTGGTTCACACACAATAATAAAATATAACGCCACAGGAACGTACACAGCGTAGGAGATATTAAGTATGGCACATTTTGCAAAATTGGGTGATGGTAATGTTGTTGAACAGGTTATTGTTGTCAGTAACGCTGACGCAGACACAGAAGAAAATGGTATTGCGTTTCTTCATGGGTTGTTTGGAGATAATACAACTTGGGTTCAATGTTCTTTTAACACCTTTCAAAATAAGTATTGGGATATTGATGATGACGGAGAAAGAGTGCTTGCATCAGACCAATCAAAAGTGCTTAGGAAAAACTACCCAGCTGTAGGTTGGGTATATAAATCATCAATTGATGGGTTTGTTCCACCATGTCCATATCCATCATGGGTATTAGACGAGACTGTTGGTAAGTGGGATGCTCCTGTGAGTGCGCCTGACCCAGAAGAGGGTAAGTATTTTAGGTGGAATGAATCAACTCTTTCTTGGACAGAACATACGGTTGAATAAACCGAATAAATAAGATTATAGGAAAAAACAATGGCAGCGATAATTACAGAAAAATTTAGACAACATAATGCAGAACAGTTTCAAGAGTCATTCTCTGAAGCCGCTGCAACAACATACTACTTGTTCATTGGTAAGAGTTCACCTTTTACTTCAACAACTAGTGGTGGTGATGATAACTCTCCCCCAACTCCTAGAGATGATGTTACTTCAGAATTCTATAAGTGGGATTCAATGCTCGCCGCAAAATTGATTTCATCCTCAGATGTATCTTTTGTAATCCCTCGTAGGAACTGGGCAAACTCCACAACTTACGATATGTATGAACATGATATCTCTGCATCTAATACTACAACTAGTAGTGCAATAAATCTTTATGATAGTACATTCTACTTTATGACAACTGACTATAGAGTATATAAAGTACTTGACAATAATGGTGGAGTTGCATATAGTGGTGCAGAACCTACAACAGTTAATGCTAATCCATTTGAACTTGGTGGATATACTCTACAGTATATGTACACACTAACTCAATCGCAAATTCAAAAGTTCTTGACCTCAGACTTTATTCCTGTAACTACAGATGCAAACGTATCAGGTGCTGCAACCAATGGTTCAATTGATGCACTTCGTGTAACTGCTGGTTCAGGATACGCAGACGGAACTTACTACGCTGCAATCGATGGTGACGGTACAAACGCTGGTGGTTCTAGTGGTGCAATTGCACTCATTAAAGTTGTAGGTGGTGCTATACAGAAATTTGGTTCTGCTAGTTCAAACTTATTCGCTCCAGGCGCTGGATACACATTTGGTACAGTTGATTTAACTACAGTATTTTCTAATACAGGTTTAACTACTGCTGCAAATATCGGTTCTGGTTCAGGTGGTTCAGTTCAACCAATCATTTCACCAAAAGGTGGACACGGTTTCAATGCTGTAAGAGAACTTGGTGGACATTATGTAATGATGAACACTAAACTTGAACAGACAGAAGGTGATGACTTTACAGTTGCAAACGATTTCAGAGAAGTTGGTATTGTAAGAAATCCATTTAATTTTGGAACAACTACTGTTGCAACTGCATCACAAGTAAGACAAACCTATGCAATCGTTATGGCAGCATCTCCTTCATCTCCTTATGAGATTGATGAGAAGATTACTCAATCAACTACTGGTGCAGTAGGTAAAGTTGTGGAATGGGATGCAACAAGAAAAATTCTTTATTATCAACAAGAACAATATGCCAATTATGGTATCGCATCTTCTGGTAATCATGTTGCCTTTAGTGGTGCGAACACTGTAACAGGTGCTTCCTCTGGTGCTGCGGCAACACCGTCAGCAACTTCATCACAAAACGTGACACTTGCTGGTGGAACTGTTGTAACATTTGGTTCTGGTTATTTGAACCCAGAGTTAGAATCAGACAGTGGTGACATAATCTATGTCGAAAACAGACGCCCGATTTCTCGTGCATCAGACCAAACAGAAGATATTAAAATCGTAGTGGAATTCTAAAAAATGGAAAAAACCAATCTTAATGTAGCACCTTACTATGATGACTTTGCAGAAGACAAAGACTTTCATAGGGTTCTCTTTCGTCCAGGCTTTGCCGTACAAGCAAGAGAACTAACTCAACTACAGTCTATTCTCCAAAATCAAATTGAGAAACATGGAAGACATATGTTCAAAGAAGGAACAGTTGTCATCCCAGGCGCTGTTGGTTTTACAAATGAATTCTACGCAGTCAAAATTGACTCAACATTAAGTGGTTCAGATATTTCTGCAAACGTACAAAGTTATGTTGGTAAGAGAATTACAGGTACAACAAGTGGAGTTGTTGCAGAGGTAATTAAAGTTACAGAAGCAACTACTAATGACCCAATTACATTATTTGTGAAATATATTAGAACTGGTACGGATAATGTAACAACAGTGTTTGCAAACGGTGAAAGAATTTCTGCAAACGGAGTAGTCGGTTCATTTGGTTCTGGTATTGACTCTGCACAACTTAATGCTACAAACGCAACTGCAATTGGTTCTTCTGCAAATATTGAAGAAGGTGTTTACTTTATTCGTGGACACTTTGTAAGAGTTGCAGAACAAAGAATTATTCTAGACAAGTATACTGATACTCCTTCTTATAGAGTTGGATTATCTATTGCAGAATCTTTGGAGACACCAGAAGAAGATGGTAGTCTTCTTGACAACTCACAGGGAACTTCAAACGTAAATGCAAAGGGTGCTCATAGATTAAAGTTCACTCTTACTCTTTCAAAACTTTCCCTTACATCTACTGAAGATGAAAACTTCGTAGAACTTATTCGTGTAGACAATGGACAGATACAATCAAAAGCAAGAAACACAGAATATAGTGTATTGGGTGAAACCCTTGCAAGAAGAACATATGATGAATCTGGCGACTACACAGTCAGAGACTTTCAGTTTGATATTAGAGAATCTTCAGACGATGGTTTGAACAACGGAGTATATCCAATCAACTCAACCACAGATGATGGTGGTACTGCTACAGATGACTTGTTATCACTACAAGTATCTCCTGGCAAAGCATATGTTCGTGGGTATGAAATCGAAACAGTTGCTCCAAAATATATTGATTTACCTAAACCAAGAACCTTTGAAAATTTCAATGGGTCTATTACTCCAGTTGAAGTTGGTAACTTTGTACTGGTAGATAGTGTTCATGGTGCTCCTGAAATTTCTCCACAGATTGCTGGTGAGATTGCAGAACCTTATAGACTTGTAACTCTTAGAGACACACAAACTGGAACTCGTGGTACTGCTGCTGGTTCTCAAATTGGTTTTGCTCGTGCTCGTGCATTTGAACACTCTGAAGGTAATACTGGTGGTAGTGTTGCTGCAACGGCATCTGCTTCGGTCACAACTTCAAAATACAAACTTTACATCTTTGACATTCGTATGTTGACAGACCTTACAATGTCTGCCGCTCCTTCTGCACTAGTAACTGGTGCAAAGGTCACTGGTGTAAATTCTGGTGCATATGGTTATGTTACCTCTGCATCAAGTTCGACAAAGATTGCACTTGGTTCTGTTGTAGGAACATTTACTGTTGGAGAAAAACTATATTCAACTTCTTCTGCTGAAACTGATGAGATACTTGAGAATAGTAGTAATGCAGATATCACTATTTCTAGTGTTACTAAACACGCATTTGATGCTGTTAAACAGATTGCAATGGATGACCCAGACACAGGTGATGCTGACTTTACAGCAGACACTGTTCTTAACTCAAACACTGACCTCGCTGGACTTGTAACTTACTCTGGTTCTGGTACAGTGATTAATGGTTTCCAAACTGATTTCGTTACACAACTTCGTGTGGGGGATATTGTTTCCTTCCCATCTGGTGCTGCTGGTGCTCTAGAAAAAAGAAGAGTTACTGCTGTAACAAACGCAAACACTATCTCAATATCTGCTACTTTAAGTAATGGTATTACTTCGGTTGCTGCAACAAGAAATCGTGTTACCATTACAGACCAAAACAAAAATATTCTTCTTCGTAAACTACAGAAGAGTGGCATTAAGACACTCAAGACGGAAAACAATAGTGGAGTATCTGATACATCTATTATTGTGAGAAGGTCTTTTGCTGGTACAAGTAACGCATCTGGTTTGGTTACATTCTCTGCTGGTTCAAACGAAACATTTAATGCAATAGACAATACTGATTACGTTCTTATGGTATCAAAAACTGGTGCTGGTTCTGCTGCAACTGGAGATATTATAAACCTTGCTGCAAGTAATGTTACAGTTGCTGGTTCAGGTACGAATGCCCTTTCAATTACATCTTCAGCTTTATTGGGTAACGCTGCAAAGGTTAGACTGATTGCAACTCTTACAAGAACAATCGTAAACGAAAAATCTAAAACTCGTAACAGAATGCATCAAGTCCTAGTGGATAATGATGGTGTTGCTGGTGCCGCTGAATACGGTACATCTGCTCATCATAAAGATATTTCATTGGGTGTTGCAGACGTACATAAACTTTATGCTATCTTTGACTCAGAAGATGCAAGTGCAAACCCAACACTTCCACAGTGGACAGTCACAGGTGCAAGTGGTTCATTCACAAAGGGTGAATTGATTACTGGTTCAACAACTGGTGCAATCGCTCGTGTGATTAACCCTATCTCACCTATTACATTTATCTCATTAAACGCTGTATCATTTGGTAGTGGAGAAACTATCACTGGTTCTGAAAGTGCTTCAACTGCATCTCTGGCTGTATTTACTGATGGTTCTCGGAACGTAACAAATAACTTTGTTATGGATAGTGGACAGAGAGATAACTTCTATGACATAGGTAGACTAGTTCGCAAAGCCTCTGCAATCGTTCCAACTGGAAGATTGTTAATTGTCTGTGACTATTTCGACCATGCCGCTGGAGACTTCTTTACTGTAGATTCATATAGTGCAATTGACTATAAGGAAATTCCAATCTATACTGCTACTCGTGTTGACCCAGAGGTTGCAGAACCTACTGGTGAATACGACTTGCGTGATGCTGTAGACTTTAGACCTAGAGTTGCAAACGCAACAACTTCAACTCAGACTATTCAAAATCAGACAACTCATAAAGTTACCTCTATGTCATTTAACTTTGAGTCACGTTCCTTCTCTGGAACTGGTTCTTCTACAACTGACATACCAAAGGATAATTCAAACTTTGCATATGATTTCGATTTCTATCTTGGTCGCATCGACTCGTTGTTTGTAACATCACAGGGGCAGTTTAAGATTGTAAGTGGTACTCCTTCAGAAAATCCAATTGAACCAAAACCTTTAGACGATGCAATGCATCTTGCCAAGATTAATATGAACCCATATATTCTTGACATTAATGATGCAGACTTTACAAGAATTAATAATCGTAGATATACAATGCGAGATATTGGTAAACTTGAAAATCGTATTGACAATATCGAATACTATACTGCACTATCTCTACTTGAGAAGGAAGCACAGGGTATTGAAATCCAAGATGCAAATGGACTGAATAGATTTAAGTCTGGTATTATTGTTGATAACTTCAAAGGTCATGCAACTGGTGATGTAAAACATCCAGACTATCGTGCTGCAATTGATATGACAGCAGGAGAACTTCGTCCAAAGTATTATATGAAGGGATTATCTCTCATTGAAGAAAATACGACTGACGTAGAAAGAACGAATGACCAATATGCAAAAACTGGTGACGTTCTAACTCTTCCGTATGAACATAAAGTTGCTGCATCACAACCGTATGCAACTCGTGTAGAAAATCTTAACCCTGTATTAAACTTTGCTTGGACAGGTATATGTAAATTATCTCCATCTGGTGATGAGTGGTTTGAAGTAGAAAAACTTCCAGACGTTATCATCAACAGAGAAGGAAACTTTGATACACTTGTAGCACAAAATAGAAACGCAATCGGAACTGTCTGGGGTGCATGGCAGTCACAATGGGGTGGTACTATTGTTTCAAGAACCTCAACCTTTAGAGACACCTCATGGGCTCGTGCAAGAGCAACTGTTCCTTTCAGGCCTGTTATTAGAAGAACCACACTCACATCAAGTGACGGTGGGCCTCTTGTAAGACAGGGCATTAGTACTCAAGTTATTCCTCAGATTGATATGGAATCACAGGGTAACAGAGTTGTATCTCGTGCAATGATACCTTTCATTCGTGCAAAGAATGTTACCTTTACTGTCACTGGTATGAAACCTTTGACTAGAGTTTATCCATTCTTTGATAAGACTTTGGTTACTGCATATGTAACACCAGCTGATACGCCTGGATATACAGGTGTTAAGGGAGGTGCCCTAACTACATCTGCTGCTGGTAAAGTATCTGGTGTATTTGCTATACCTAATCCTAACACCAGAGGTAATCCTCAGTTTAGAACTGGTGATAGATTGTTTAGATTGACTTCTTCTGCAACCAATCAACAGACACCAGAACCAGAGACATTTGCTCAATCTGTATACTCTGCAACTGGTATTCTTACTACAACTGAAGAGACATTCATTGCAACAAGAAACGGTAGAGTAGAAGTTAGAAATGTTAATGAGACTGCAAACCCTGCTATTCGTGATGAAATTGTAGGATGGTGGGATCCGCTTGCTCAATCGTTTATGCCTCAGGCAGACGGTGGTGAGTTTATTACTAAGGTAGATGCTTTCTTCTCGCAGAAAGATGCAGACCTTCCAGTTACTTGTCAGATTAGAGAAATGGCAAATGGTTATCCTACAACTAAGGTTCTTCCATTTGGTTCTGTAACATTTGAACCGTCACAGGTAAGTATATCTGATGATGCTTCTGTTGCAACGACCTTCTCATTCACTGAACCTGTTTATGTGAAGAATGGTGTAGAATATTGTATCGTCTTACAAACAGATTCAAATAAGTATCTTGCATGGATTTCACGAATGGGTGAAGTAGATGTAGGTGGTTCTCGTTTGGTTTCAGAACAACCATACCTTGGCGTTCTTTTCAAATCACAGAACAATACTACTTGGACTGCATATGACTTTGAAGACTTGAAATTTAATCTATATCGTGCTAAGTTTGATACGTCAAAAACTGCAACCATTACATTAAATAACGATGTACTTCCAGTAAAAGAATTAGACCCAAATCCAATTAGAACTATTAATGGACAGGCATTAGTTAAGGTTACTCATCGTGACCACCATATGCATGACATTGATAACAACGTAACTATTGCTGGAGTTTCCTCTGGTATCGGTTCAACGCTGAATGGTGTTCTTGCTCAAAACAACACCACCAGTTTAAGTCTTACATCTTCTTCTGGATGGCCTACTTCAGGAACAGTCCATGTGAAGATTGGTGATGAGGTAATGTCAGGTACAATCTCAGGAACAACAATAGGTGGAAGTTCTGCTGGTGATTTAACTCGTGGAGTTGAGGGTTCAGCTTCTGCTCACTCAAGTGGTGCTGCAGTTGAATTGTATCAGTTGAATAATATTCCACTGACTGAAATTAATAAAACTCATAGTGCGATTGCAAACATCGGCATTGATTCTTATACTGTTGTAACAACTGCTCAGGGTAATGCTAATGGAACTGGTGGTGGTAGTAGTGCTACTGCAACTGAGAATGCTTCTATGGATGTGGTGCAACCTTTCGTACCTACAATTGAGTTCGCAGATACTAGTCTAACTGCAAAGTTGAGAACTACTTCTGGAACTTCTGTTGACGGTACAGAGAATTCGTTTACAAAACAAACACTATCACAAGCAGAAAATATTCCACTAGAAGATACATATTACTTTGCAAATCCAAGAATTGTATGTTCTCAAGTAAATGAGACAAACGAACTTGCTGGTGCAAAATCACTTAACTTGATTTATACTATGACATCTAATGTAGATAACCTATCTCCAGTAGTTGACTTAGATAGAAAGTCTGTGGTTGCAATTGCAAATCGTATTGACAATATTGATAGTTCTTCTGATGTATTCCCAACAACTGATTATGTTTTACCAACTGACCCAGATGGGGATAACAATGAGGTTATCTATTGTACTCGTAAAGTAACACTCAAGACGCCTGCTAATTCTATCAGAACATATTTGGATGCAGTTAAGTTTGACTCTGCTGAAATCCAAGTTATGTATAAGATACTTCGTTCTGACGATGCATCTGACTTTGATGAAATTGGTTGGGAATATTTCAACACTAATGGTCTACCTGATACGACAGTCAACTCTTCTGTTGACAATACAGACTTTATCGAAAGATTATATTCTGTGGAAGGACTAGAAGAATTTATTTCCTTTGCAATCAAGATTAGAATGCAAGGAACAAATAGTTCTGAAGTTCCTCGTGTCAAAGACCTAAGAGCAATTGCATTGGCGACATAACATGGCAGAATATATTCCAGTACAAGACCACAATAACTTAGGTAGAGATGTTAATTCTAACGCTATAGTCAACACAGATTTATCTGCATATGAAAGAGCAGTATCTCGTTCTCGTGCGGCACAAAAGAATAAAGATGAACTAAGAGATGCCGTAAGGGACATAAATAGTCTAAAGTCAGAGATGCATGAAATTAAATCTCTATTAATGCAAATGATGGATAACAAATAATGGCAGACCGTAACGCACCAGCTAGTTTTACCTTTGAAGAGTGGAGAGTAGAATTCAATGAACTCGCAGTAGATGTGGGTGATATTAGTAATCTTCCTTCAACCGTAAATGGTAACAATGTCACAGATGTTATTGAAGCAATTAAAGAATTGGAAAGTGGACTTAGTTCAGTTCTGTTTCCAACAGTAATTGACTTTGATGACTCAACTGGAGTTGCCAGTGAACGAATCAAATTCGGCCTCCATGACGATTTACAGATATACCATGATGGGTCGAACTCGATTATCAATCACACAGGCACAGGTGGATTGCAAATAACATCTGACGCAACAACACTTACAATGCCAGTCGGTAGTGGAGTGATTGCTACTGAAGGTTTTGGTATTGCTCTTGCAGTTGCGCTTGGGTAATCGATATAAATAGATTAAACAAAGGAAGATAAAAGAATGGCTAATAATTTTAAGAATGCGTTTGCGACTTCTATTTCAACAAATAGTTCGTCACCTACAGACGTATATACTTCAAACAATGGTTCTGCCTGTAACTCAATCCTTATCGAACTTGATGTAGCAAACACAGGAACATCTGCTGTACAGGTGACCGTTCTTATTCGTGATAGTTCTGCTAACGCAGCATTCCACATCGTAAAGAACGCTCCAGTGCCAGTTGGTTCTGCATTGAAAGTTGTATCAGGACAGAAGGTTGTGTTGAATGGTAATGATAAATTACAAGTATATGCTTCTGCAAATACTGTAGATGTGGTTGCATCAATTCTACAAGATGTAACATAAGGGGTTAAGAATGTCTGACGCATATATCGGAGTATCAACACCTAACAGAGTATCTGCTGCATTTCAGAAAGAGGATTTCCTCGGTTCTGATTTGGGTAATATTACTGTAAGTGGTACAACATTCGCTAGGGCCTATGCTTTAGATACTGAAGTGCCTGGGTCAAATGCTGAAAACATTATGGTAGTTTTGGACAACGTGGTTCAAGAACCAGATGTTGCTTTCACTATTCACGAGGACGCAAATAGTCTTCCTAAAATAATTTCTTTTAGTAGTGCAGTCTTATCGACTTCTACAATTTATGTAACCCATAGAGGTATTGGTTCATTCTCAATGAAACCACCTACAGGGTCAATTGGTGCAGACCAACTTGCTGCAAACATGAAGTCATTCACCACAGACGCTTTTACAGGTGATGGTTCAACTGTTGCATTTACTTTATCAGAGACACCTGCTGTTGCAAACTCAGTTATGGTTTTCGTAGATGGTATCTTACAGAAAGTCTCAACAAACTATGCAATCTCAGGTGCAACATTAACATTTACTTCTGCCCCAGATGCAAGTTCAGAGATTGAAGCAAAACACATGGGTATGCGTGGGGTAGTTCGTAGAAGTCCTGATTATATTTACGATAGTTTTACTGGTGATGGTTCGGATACTACATTCAATTTAAGTAACGGTGGTATTCCAACAAATAGTGCTTTTGTATTTTACAATGGTATTGCATTGAAACCAACAACAGATTATTCTATTAGTGGTTCTGTTCTAACAACAACCTTTGCTCCAGTTAATGCATCGGAAATCATGGTGAGGTATCAAATCTAATGTCAAGTAATTCAAAATTAATAGCAGAAACACAATTAGGTGGTCATTCAGACCAAACTGGTGCTCTTGATATCCCTGCTGGAACAACTGCACAAAGACCATCAAGTCCTTCCTCTGGTTACATTAGAATGAATACCACTCTAAACAAAATGGAGATGTATAATGGTTCTGCATGGGTAGGTGTAGGTGGTTCTGAATTAAGATTATATGCAGTGACCCCAACAACTGCTGCTACATCAGGAACTTCCTTAAGCCTTACTGGTGAGGGGTTTGTTAGTGGTGCAACTGTTCATTTCGTATCTGCCGCAACTGGTGCTTCTACCGTTGCTGCCAGTGTTTCTTTTGTAAGTGCAGCCAAATTGACTGTAACTACACCAACACTTGCAGTCGCTGGAGAACCTTGGTCAATCAAGGTAACAAATCCAGATGGTACAATTGCTGCTATGGAATCTATTCTAGACGCTGGTGGAAGTCCAACATGGAGTACTGCTGCTGGTCAGGTTGGTGCTACTACTATGCAAACGGCTGCTTTCTCTTCCTCGGTTGCTGCATCTGACCCAGATGGTACTGCTATTACTTATTCAGAAAGTGGTACAGATGTTCTAACTGGAAGTGGTTCAGGTAAACTTGGATTTACACTTAACTCTTCTAGTGGTGCAATCACTGGAACAATGCCTTCACTATCAAGTGATACAACATTTAACTTTACACTTGGTGCAT
>UEXM01002629.1_pt1 | contig 12435 bp, 11 predicted proteins | sample 1796661 | NCBI WGS metagenome assembly UEXM01 (sample SAMEA4772469, study PRJEB27181) | metagenome | reverse complement strand
ACTGGTACAGCTATTGGTACAGCTATAACTTCTTTAACTGCTAGTATAAATGCAAGTCAAACTACTTTAACTGTTGAATCAGTTGCTGGGTTATTTTCTGAAGGTACTGTAACAATAGGGTCTGAAGAAATATCATATACAGGAATTACAGATCTAACTTTAACAGGTTTGACAAGAGGTATTAATAGTACAACAGCCGCATCTCATAGTGATAACGCAACAGTTACAGGTAACACTATACTTTCTGCACCTCTGTATTTTTGGACAGGTATAGGTGATACTACAATAAATGGAATTACTTATACAGGCACTGGGAATCTTATGCAGATCTCTAGTATAAAGGAAACTGCTGAAATACAGGCCGCAGGTGCAAACTTAACACTTAGTGGTATTCCAGCAGATATGTTAAGTTTGGCATTAAGTGTCCCTTATCAGGGTAGAATTGGCAAAATTAAGTTTGGTTTGATTGATGCAGATGGTGATTTATTAGAGCTTGAAAGTGCATTTAATATGTTAGCTGAAAACGGTATTGATATCGGTCTTGAAGGGGTTGATCAGTCAAATGTACTAGTAGATATGTTTGTTGGGTATATGGATCAGATGAACATTGACGAAAGTGCAGAAACATCTATAATTAGCTTATCTCTAGAAAGTAAGTTATTAGATTTAGATAGGCCAGTTATTAGAAGATACAACAACGAAAGTCAAAAAGCACTATTTCCAAATGACAAAGCGTTTGAGTTTTTAAATGACTTACAAGGTAAAGATCTAAGTTGGGGTCGAGCCAGTGAAACTAACTAATTATAAAGATAATTTACTAAAATATATTGATGAATGTAAAGACAAGGGTTTTATATGGGGTCAATGGGATTGTCTTAAGTTTGTTAATGGTGCAGTTAAAGTCCAACGTAAGGTAGGTTTTGCAGATGATTGGTTTGGATCTTACTCAACTCCAAGAGGGGCGGCACTAAACTACGCTAGGATTACTCGTTACGGAATATATAATAATATTATTGACGGAATAGACGATAGATTATCAAGAATAGAGATACCTAAAGTAGGATCTATAATTGCAATAGAGTCAGATAAAGATGTTCTTGGTTATTCTTTAGGTGTAAGGGTAGATGACAGAACAGCTTTTGTTGGTGATGAGGGCTTAGTGTTCTTTAATTTAAATAGGTACATTGCTTGGGGTGTAGAATGAAAAAGATACTACTAGCTACTACATTCTTAACCTGTGGCTTAATTCCTACGGTAGCCCATGCTGATCCTATATCTATTGGAATGGCACTACTTTCCTCAATGCCAACTACTGCGGCCGCATGGTCTGCACTTACGTTTTCAAGTTTTATGGGTTCTTTTATACCTAGATTAGCTCTAGGTTATGCTCTTAATGCTTTAATACCTAAGCCGTCTATAAGGGGACCACAAGGTTATACAGTAAATACTTTAGGTTCTGCACAACCTACTGCTGTTATATATGGTAAAGTTAAAGTTGGTGGAGTAATATTCTATCAAGAAACAACGAACGACAATAAATACTTACACAGTTTAATTGCTTTAGCTGGACATGAAGTAAACGAAATACAAAAAATATATTTAAACGATGAGGGACTTACCTTAACAACTTCATCAAATGACTCAAACGGTTTACCAATATATGAAGTATCATCTCCGACTAAGTACGCTGGTAAGGTAAGAATTAAATTACATAAGGGTGAAGACAACCAAGCGGCTGATGCAACTTTAGCATCAGAGAGTTCTCAGTGGGGAGTTAATCATAAAGCAAGTGGTATAGCTTATATATACACAAGATTTGAATTTGATGCTGATGCTTTTCCAAACGGAGTTCCTCAAGTAACAGCTCTTGTAGAGGGAAAGAAAAACAGAGCTTCTGCTGATTTTGGGTTCGCTTACAGTCCTTTATCATCTAGATGTTTAGCAGACTATCTTGTATTTTCTGGTATAGCGACAATAGATGAAATTGATAGTACACTACTTGTAGCGGCAAACAATATATGTAATCAAAATATAAAAGAAGTAAAGTCTACTACTTTAACACAGGCTTTAGGTGGTAGTCAAAATGACAGAACATTGTATGTTGAAGACGGTTCAATATTTGATTTAGACAATACTGGATCTAATCTAAGCTTTATACAAATTAACAATGAGATAATAACGCTTTCTATTCAAAACGGAACTCAAATAAATGGCAATGTTATAACAAATGTTGTTAGAGGAATTGCAACATCTCATGCAAGTGGTTCTAAGGTACACTTAGTACAAAAAAGATATCAATGTAATGGCACGTTTACAACTGACTTAGCACCAAAAGAAGTTGTATCTGGGATGTTAGCTTCAATGGGTGGAATGCTGTGGTATTCTCAAGGTAAATGGAAAATGAAAGCCGCCTCCTTTACAAACCCAGTGTTAAATTTAGATGAAGATGATCTTAGGTCTACTCTATCTATACAGACAAGAAACTCTAGAAGAGACGGTTTTAATAGGATTGTAGGTACTTTCAGAGGGGAACAGTCTAATTGGCAGACAACTAATTATCCAGCAGTAACTTCAACAGTATTCTTAGGTGTAGATAACGGACAAGAAAACACTGTAGAACTAAACTTTCCTTTTATATCTAACTCACCTCAAGCACAAAGGGTATCTAAGATTTCTTTGTATAGGAACAGAGAACAGTTATCAGTATCTGGAATTTATGGATTAAGGGCCTTACAACTTACTGTCGGTGACATTGTTAGACTTAAAAACGAAAGATTAGGATTTAAAGATCCTGACGATAATTCTTTAGGTAAGTTGTTTGAGGTTGTTGATTGGTCATTTGGGCTAGATTCTGAGATGTCGCTTCAGTGCAATATGGTACTTCAAGAGATTAGCTCTGGTATATTTGATTGGGATGCTGACGAGACACTGTTTGAAAGCAATAACACAACTCTACTATCTCCTTTCTTTGTACCACCAGTAAGTATTAGTGGTATAACTATTGGACTTAATACATTTGCAACTGAAACAAGAATTGTAAATGAACACGTAGTTAATGTTTTACCTATTATAATAGGAACAAACACAAATCAAATCTCTTTAGTTGATAAAGTAGAAGTTGAATACAAAAAGTCTACAGATTCAACTTATAAAATTCTTGGAACTGGTCAACTAGGTACATTTGAAGCGTTAGACCTAGAAGCGGCTGATACTGGTACTAACTACGATATTAGGGCAAGGGCTATAAATTCACTAGGAGTTAAAGGTTCTTACACGACAACTGTAGTTTCAGTAAAACCTCCAGTTACTGACCCTTCAGATGTTACTGGTTTTGATTTTAGTATATCTGGCGGAAGTTTATTTTTTACATGGAACCCAGTTTCTGATAAAGATTTAGCTTATTATCAAATTAAACACAATTCTTTAACAAGTGGTGCAACGTGGGCAAATACTACAAATACAGCAGTTCAACAAGTTTCAAGGCCAGCAACTTCTATAGCAGTTCCAGCGTTATTTGGTACATACTTAATAAGGGCTTATAATAAAACAGGTCAACATAGTGATGGTTCTAATAGCGTAGCAAATGGAAATGCAATTATTATTACTGAATCTTTACTTCCAGCTTTAACACCTGTGTTAACAACATCTAACTCTAATTTCTACGGTGTCCTTAGTAATACTCAAGTTGTTTCTAATAATCTTAGGATGAGTAGTTTTGGAAGTGTAACAACAGGTACTTATTCTTTACAAGATACAACTGCAACTGGGTCAGCTCAAAGTGAACAAAGAATAATAGATGTGGCTCAAACAAGGACTACTACAGTGTCATCTGAAGTTGTCTTTACAAGGCATCAATCAAATGCTGGATTGTTTGATAATATACCTCAAACTTGGGATAGTTGGGAAGGTAACTTTGATACTTGGACAAACTCAGATAATGAATTTGATGATAATCTAGTTGTTGTTAAAGTTTCTGCAAATTCAGCTAACCCATCTAATGAAAGTGATTGGGGTGATTACACAGACGCAAATGGATCACAAGTTGTTGGTAGATATTTTAGATTTAAAGCCTTCCTTTCTAACACCAATGCAAATGTAACTCCATCCATCTCAATATTAAAAGCAACAGTAGGATTTAGCTAATGGCAACACATGATTTAAACATACAAGATCAGGCGGCTCAAGCGGCTAGATTAGATATTCAAAGTGCTATAAGAGCTGTAGCTCAATGCTTGTCAAGTTCTTCTGCGCCAACAAACAATTTAGCTGATGGAATGCTTTGGTATGATACAACAAATAGTGAATTAAAAATAAGGGAAGGTAGTTCTTGGATAAGTATAGGTGAAGTTGATGGATCTGCCTTTAAAGCAAATGTGGGTTATGCTTCAACAACACAAGCTCAAAATGGAACTGATACCCCTTTAACAATGAATCCAGCAAGAGTTAAAGAGGCTATAGCGGCTCAAACTACTAGCTCTATTGGTTTTGGTCAAACGTGGCAATCATTTTCCACTAGTAACCGTGTAAATAATACTTGGTATCAAAATACAACATCATTACCAATACAAGTGGCTATTAACTGTAGAGGTGGTAATGGTGGTGGAGAGCCAGCTATTTATGTAGGTACAGCAACAAACTCATTTATAACAATAGCAACTTGGCCTTCGAATGATGGTGAATACGAAAGGTCTTCATTTAGTTTTATTGTGCCAGTTAATAATTACTACAAACTAACATCTGGAACTAGAATACATTGGTCTGAACTAAGGGCGTAAATACTTAATATAGGAATAAAACATGGCTGATCAGAAGATAAGTGAACTTACCGCCCTTACGGGGGCAAACCTTGCAGATGTTGATGCTTTTGCAGTCGTTGATACATCCGCAGTGCAGACTAAGAAAATAACATACGCTGAATTAAAAACTGCTTTAGATACTGGTACTGGTTTCGTAAGAATTACTGGCGATGCAATGACTGGTGCTTTAGGTATCACCCAAACTGGCTCTGCCAGCACAATTCCATTGAGTGTACACAGTAACCTAAATTCTAGTCTGCCTATATTGGAGTTACGGTCAACAGGAAACAGTAGTTCTACAATTGATTTACGAGCAGATGGAACTGGAGATCCTAAAATATACTTTGATTTGAACGGGGCAACTGCTTTTTCTATAGGCGTTGATAATAGTGATGGTGATAAGTTTAAAATCAGTGGTAATCATCAACTAGGTACAAACCCTCGTTTGACCATCGACTCATCTGGTGCGTCTACCTTTGGTGGCAACGTAACCGTAGATGGTGGGTTAAGTATTACTGGTGTTAATGCAAAAATAGTTATAGGCGGTCAACAAGTGTTTTCGTCAGCTAGGAATATGACGAACGTAGGAACTATTGCCAGTGGTGCTATTACAAGTAGTGGCACAGTTGATATTGGTGGAGGTAGAATAGCACTCACTGGGCAATCATCAGGCACTGAAGTTAACAGTTCCATAAGGGCGCACACAAACAACTATACTTATATGTTTGGAGGTTCTAGTGGCCTATCTATATCAAACAACACAGGTGAAGATACTAGAATAAAGCTTAATGACAGTAACACTATGCAAATGTATACCAGTGGGACTGAACGCCTAAAAATAGACTCTAACGGAGATATCAGCTTCTACAATGATAGTTCATCTCAAGGTTTATACTGGGATAGCTCGGCATCACGGCTTGGGTTGGGGACAACGGCTCCATCGTCTCCTTTAACTGTAAACGCAACAGGTTCGTCTGAAGGCATAAGAGTCCAACGGAATGGTGTATCTAGTCAATATATCTCTATCCACGAAGCAACAGGTGGAGACCATGTAATTGAAGCATATGGTGATAAAGCCATGAATATTGGAAACACTAATGCTCAACCATTGACTTTAAAAACTAATAATCAAACTAGGTTAACTATTGATGGCTCAGGAAACTCAACCTTTAATGGCACAGTAGCTATCACAAGTAATACTCCAGTATTAACTTTTACTGAGAGCGACCAAAGCAACAAACAATATCAGATTGGAAGCTTTGGTGCCGCCTTTTCAATATACGACGCAAGTGCTTCATCATTTAGAGTAGTCGTTGATACATCAGGACGAATTGGAATTGGTGGAGGTGCAAATGCAAACTGGAGAAATGACGCCAGTGACACCGTACTCCAATTAGGAACAGAAGCTACTCTTCACTCTGATGCAAATGTAACAACTGAGCTGTGGAACAATGCTTACGTTAATAACAGCGACCAGTATAAGAACATCAGTACCAGAGGCTCCTCTAGGTATATGCAGTACGAAGGTAACCACAGGTTCTTTACTGCGGCTTCAGCGTCTGCTGGCTCTACAATTTCGATGGGCGAGAGACTTAGAATTACAGATGCTGGAACGGTATTAATTGGTAAGACTAGCTCATCTTTTAGTACAGTAGGTCAAGAGTTTAGGGCGGCTGGGGTTACAATTTTAGGTCGAGATGGCGGTGAACCTTTAACATTAAATAGAACTAGTAGTGATGGTGGTATTGTTAACTTTAACAAAGATAACTCTACAGTAGGTAGCATAGGTACTGACGGTGGTTCTTTAGTAATTGGTGGAGGTGATGTAGGCCTTGGATTTTATCAAGGTGCTGATGCTCTTGTACCAATAAATGGTGGAACAAGGGCAGCCAGAGATAACGCTATTGATTTAGGTACATCAGGTATACGCTTCAAAGACCTACGTCTGTCAGGCACAGCTAATGCTGGTAGTTTTCGCACAGACACATCAAACACCAACTATAATTTACTCGCACGTAACTCCTCAAACACAGCCGTTTACATCCAAAACGCTGGCTCTGGAGCCATATTAGATGTTCAATCAGGTAGTATGTCTGCTGGTGCTGGTGCTTCACTTTTTAGTATTGCAAATAACGGTACATTAAATTTAAGCGATGGAACAGATTTATTTAACATAGGTGTTACAACAAACAAACTAACAATAAAATCAACTACAAGCGATGGAGCTGATGATACAAGCATTTTGATTGATGCTGGTTCGGCTGGAGAAAGTTCTAGCAGAGGTAGCTACATTGAAGTTCACGGCAATGAAACTTCAGCCGATGCTGGTAAAGTTATATATCAAATGGGTAATGTTAGTGGTTCAGCACACGAGTTCAGAAAAGCTGGTGGAACTACTGCGGCAGTTATTGACAGTAGCGGTGTTGTGAATATTGGAACATCGTCTGGTACACAGCCTTCTTACTTTAACAGTTTTTTAAATGTTCAAAACAATGGCTCAACAAGTAGTAATGCTTCAGTAACTATTACTTCTGGCAGTGGTGGGTTTGCAGGGTTGCATTTTGGAGATAGTGACAATGGAAGAATTGGTCAAATAGCCTACAACAATGCAGACAACTCACTATTGTTTACATCTAATAACTCAACTCGTATGACGCTTGATGACTCTGGGAATTTAGGCTTAGGTGGAATCCCAGCTACAAACACTAAACTACTCGTAAAAGCTGGGACTAACCTTAACTTGGAAGTTGAAAACGCAAGTAGTAACTTACGCTTATCTGCACTAAACGATGCAAGATCAGCCAATGTTGGATTGCAGTTTGTTTCTTCAGGTTTTGAGTTTTTAACAGGTAACGTAAAAATAAATAATGGCAACCTTCAGATTAAAACAACAGGTCAGATTGAAGACAATGGAACGCGGTTATTACTCCGAAGTACTGGAGATGCGTCGGGTCTTCGCTTCGATGGTAGTGGCTACACTCCATTTAAAAATGGTGCAGAAGCTAATGGAACAGTTGATTTAGGACATAGTGGTGGACGATTTAAAGACCTACATCTGTCAAACAATGCAAATGTTGGTGGTAATGTTACCGCTGGCTCATCAACCGCTGGTGTTGTTACTGTCGGTTCTGCAAACGGATTTGAAATGCAGAAATCAGGGGTAAATGGATATATTAACCAATCTGATAGTGGACCTATTATTGTGCGTATGGGTTCAGGCTACAGCGAAAAATTGAGGATAGATGCCTCTGGGCGAGTTGGTCTGGGTACTCCAGCACCAGTTACCCAATTAGATGTGGTAAGCAGTGGTAATACAAGGATGTTAATTCACACTGACACCGATGGTGGTCTTGCACACTTAATGTTTAAGACAGATTCTCAGAATTTAGACAGCCGAATGAAGGGTGCTATTATCTTCAAAAGAGATGATCCCGGAACTAGAGGAACTGGTTCGTTACACTTCTGTGTCAATGGAGTTAATAGTGATGTTAACGCTGGCATAGCTGACTCTAAACTAAATATTCAATATGATGGAGCAGTCCATGTAAGATCCACAGCTATTCCAAGTGCGAGTGTTTCTGGTTTTATGTTTAGTAGTGATCAATTTTATACATCTGCTGGAAATACAACTAATACTAATACCCAAGTTAGATTTTACAACGGTAACGGCCTTGTCGGTAGTATTCAAACAAGTGGTAGTGCAACAGCTTTTAACACATCTTCAGATTACAGATTAAAAGAAAATGTAGCAGACATGACAGGTGCTACTACAAGGTTAAAACAATTAAAACCAAAACGATTTAACTGGATAGCTGATAGTAATAATACAGTTCAAGATGGCTTTTTAGCACACGAAGTGTCAAGTGTCGTTCCTGAAGCAGTGTTTGGAACTAAAGACGCTGAGATACAGGAAAATGGCGATGGTTATCAATCGTTGGATTACAGCAAACTCGTACCATTACTCGTGAGAACAATACAAGAGCTTGAAGCTCGCATAACTGCTCTTGAAGCATAATCTTAATATAACAAAGAAGGAACTAAAGACATGGCAGTAACATGGACAGTCGCACAATGCGATTACAAACTCAAGGTCACCCAAGATAGCAAAGATTACGTTAATGTAATTGATGTTATCCATTGGAGAGCATCCGATGAAGACAGTGATAAAAACACTGGTACATCTTACGGCTCTGTCGGTATTTCAACTGATGATCTAAAAGATGGCTGGGTTGATTACTCTAAACTGACTGAAGCTCAAGTAATCACAATGGCTAAGAATGCACTTGGAGCAGATCAAGTGAAAGCAATCGAAGACTCTATTGCTAGTGAAATATCTGCAAAAGCAAACCCTACTACAGGTACAGGAGTGCCGTGGTAATTTAACCTAGAAAGGAAATACAATGGGCGAGAAAAAAACAACTCCCATCGTTATAAATGATGTAGAATATAATTTAGAAGATATGACCGAAAAGCAACAAACTATGGTTAATCATATTGTTGATTTAGATCGTAAGATCGGTAGTGCTTTATTCAACGTAGATCAGCTACAAGTAGGCAAGAAGGGTTTTGAAAATATGCTAATTCAAGACATAGAAAGCCCACAAGAAGAAGTTGAAGATGCTGAAGTAGTAGAATAATTTCCATCAGTACCCTCATTTTCTACTGATGGGGGTACTCTTTATTTCCACTGAAGGGTATAATAAATGTCAAACTTAAAGATTTCTCCAGAGGAACTAGAGGAGATGTTAGATAGGTCAGCTAAACGTGCTTTAGAAAGTATCGGTTTAACAGATGAGAATGCGGCTAGAGATATAAGGGAAATGAGATCCTTACTTGATGCTTGGAGAGAGACACGTAAGTCTATCTGGAATACGACTGTTAAGATAGGAACTGTTGCTATACTTACATTTATTGTAGGTGCAGTATGGATGACCTTTAATGGGGAGTAGAATATGAAATCATTTTTTCTATATACAGGAATAGCAATACTTGTAGTTTTTATGTTAATGATGGCTAAACAAGTATATGCTGAAGGTTGTGATAGTGCTACTAATTCTAACTGCATAGAAACTAATAGTAATACAAACTCTACAGTTAACTCTAACTTAAATTCTGAGACTACAGTTAAGTCACCTCCACCTTCAGCTATGTCACCTACAATTAATAATTCTAACTCAGATTTATGTACAGTAGGTGTCTCAGGTGCAGTTCAGACACAGATACTAGGTTTCTCAGCAGGTGTCACAACTAGAGACATGAACTGTGAAAGATTAAAGAATGCTAAAGTTCTCTATGATATGGGAATGAAGGTTGCGGCAGTATCTGTACTCTGCCAAGATAAACGTGTGTTTGAAAGTATGATGAATGCAGGAACACCATGTCCATTTGATGGTCTTGTAGGTCAGCCAGCTAAAGACGCATGGAACAATAACCCTCATCTAATACCTGATGCTAAAACAGGTAAGAAAGAAGAATGGGATGAAGATACAAAGAGTACAGCTACAGGTGCTGGTGCTGTTGGTGGGCTGTTGCTTGCCCTCTTATTTATCCTCTGAGCTACTATATGGAAGAACAGATAATGTAGCTAAGTATGTAAGTACTTGGGATATGTCAAAAATACTTCCCCCAGAAGCAGGTTTAGAAGTACAGGGAATCTTTCATAAGTATACAATCACTAAAGATTCAAGCTCAGACGCTACAGTTTCTATAGTTAATAAGAATGCTAATGGGTCAGGTAATATATACGAAAGACATGATAACTGGAATCAACTACCTAGTAATACTAAGATAGGATTTGATGTTGTTACACCTTCGTTAGGAACTCGTTGGGGTGATGGAAGTATAGGCGTAACAGGAGATGCAACACTCAGTGATGTTATTGTAGCATACAACTACAGATTTGATCCTTGCTTTATACCGTTAGCAGATCCTAGCTGTCCAGACTATGAGAGTGCTTTATATAAATATCTTTTAGATAACAATTTAATAGATAATGAACCTAACATAGATGATCCATATTATGATGAATGGGTAAAATTTCAATTAGATCGTAAAGCTGAACAGAAAGAAGAAGAGGCTAAGAAAGAAGAGAAAGCTAAAGAGGAAGAGCAAGAAGAATTAAAGATGGAGAGAGCCTTATCTGTAGCAGGAGCGGCAGAACAAATAGCCAATCCAATGCAACAACTTGCTATGATGCAACAATTAGCTTCTACAGGTACATTAGATGGTTACTACGGTGCAACTATAGAAGGTGGTACTTACGAAGATAGTATAGAATTAAAAGACGCAGAAATAAAAGATAATACTAGAGCATTAAGAAATCTAGCACAAGATGAACTACATAGAACAATAGTACGTTCACAATACGATAAATAAAATGGAGATATCATGATAAAAAAATTAGCAACAGCAATACTGTTAATGTCAGCATCTTCTGCATTAGCGGTGGACTCACCAATACAAGGGCAAGTACAAAGCAAATGTTCTGTATGGACTGAAACAGCAGGTGTTTATGGACATCCGTTGCCTTATAAGTTAACTACAACACCAGCAGATGGTGGCGTAAAGGCTTCTATTAGAATAGATGTAGCACAGGCAGACTACTACAAAGCTAAGTTTACACATCCTAACAGCTTTTCATCAAGCCCAACACTTAATGACTCAGTTGCATGGACAGGCAGTACTAAAGTAGGACAGGTATCTGTATCAGGTATGTCAGCATATGAATCGGCTAAGGTTACATATAACAACGTAACTGAGTTTAACTTAACACTCGCAGGTAGCACATGGTTTACTGTAGAGTCAACTGCACAGTATGGTAGTACTAAGTCTCTACCAGCAGGTAACTATACAGCACTAATTAAAGCAGAATGTATAGCAAAATAATATTAGCATTAGGTCTTATTTTTTGTACATCCCTACACGCACACGAAATGACACCTACCTATCCCAAGCTAACACCATCTTATGTAGACGATGTATACGTAGCAAAGATGAAAATATTTAATAGAAGAGATGACGTAGAGTATTATGAGATAGGTGTCTTTACGAAAGATTGGAAAGCATTACCATTTGCTTCCAGCTCAAGAATAATAAAAGTATCCTTCAGTAGAAGAAAACTATTTGAGGTATACATAAGATCAGTAGACTTACCAAAGGCTGTGTATATATGTACAGAGTCAAAGGTATATAAGAGTACAGAGCAAGTTACATTAATATCTTCAAGAATATGTTCTAAGATAGAGCAAGACAAATGAGAACACTATTAATTATATCTTTACTTGTATGTAGCTATATACCTAGTTGGGCAGACTCTACATCTAACTCGTTAAGTTTATCACTACCTAACTCTAGTATGAGTTACCAAGCTGATAAGTTTAGAGCAGGTGAACTAGATTGTAGTAATGCCATAGGGTCAGCTACTCAATGGGAGTTTGGAGTTACAGGTATAATACAAGGTGGTACTATATCTACAGATAATACTAAGACAGGTGACATAGGTGTATACAGTAGAATAATAATTCCGCTAGGTAAAAGAGTTAAGTCAAGAATAGATTGTAACAGATTATATGAGCTAGAGTTACAGAAAAAAGAACTGGAAGTAATGAAGCTACAACAAGAACTTAATCAGTTAAGAAGT
>UEXM01002628.1_pt1 | contig 12437 bp, 11 predicted proteins | sample 1796661 | NCBI WGS metagenome assembly UEXM01 (sample SAMEA4772469, study PRJEB27181) | metagenome | reverse complement strand
ATATGATGGCTGGCGCTGGTGCCCAGATCTTCAGCCTGACCAGCATGGAAGTCCTGATCATCAAAAAAACGGCGCGGCATGGAATCTCCATCACGAATAGGTGCCAGCGGGAAAAACAAAAGGCTACCATACCTGCGCCACGCTCCCGGCGTGATTTTGCCAACCAGATAGATGAGACCCTGCCTATGGGCGAGATTGTACAGTCAGCCTTCCGGCCACCGCTGTGGTTACGCAACCCCCACCTGCAAACTCTGTGGGGGCCCATGGGCCGCACCCTGCCTGAAGTGAAGCGGCGCACTGAACGACTGAACCTTAAGGACGGTGATTATCTATTGCTGGACTGGGCCGGGCCGCAGAGCCAACCCGGGCAGCTCATCGTGATGTTATTGCATGGGCTATCCGGGTGCAGCGACTCCCATTACATGCGCGGCATGCAAAAAGTACTGGCCGAAGCAGGCATCCGTTCTGTGGCCATCAACAGTCGCGGAGCCAAAGAACCGAACGACACCGCGTTGTGTTACCACGCGGGCGAAGTGGATGATGTGGATGCGGTAATTGACCATGTGTTCCATGAAAACCCCACAGGCCATCGCATTGCCATCGGCGTTTCCCTGGGCGGCAGCCGGCTACTGAACTGGCTGGCCCACCGAGACAACGGCCATCTCAGTGCCGTAGCCACCATTTGCGCCCCCTTGCGGCTGGATATCTGTGCCAACCGGCTGGAGCAAGGCTTGTCGAAACTGTACCGCCAACATCTGCTGAAAAACTTGCTGGGCAATTTCGAAGGGAAGAAAACCCATCTGGACAAGGTAAATCCACCAGAGGCCAAACGGCTGCATCGGCTGAACATGACTGGCATCCGTTCGTTCTGGCGCTACGACGACCAGATCATCGCCCCGTTGTATGGCTTTCGCAGCGCCTGGCACTATTATGCCCAATGCTCGGCCGGTCCCAAGCTGCTACAAATCCGTACCCAAACGTTGATGCTGCAAAATCTGGATGATCCGTTCATGACCCCGCAAACCTTGCCGCGGCAGGAAGAGCTCGGGCCAGCGGTGACATTGGAAGTGAGCGATTACGGTGGGCATGTGGGCTTTGTCGGCCACAAAAGCCAGCGGTACTGGTTAGAACAACGGCTATTGGCGTTTGTACAAGGTTTCGGTGTTCGCTGAAGCTTCGGGTAGCGCCCAGCTGCCCGGAGAGGACAACCCGACAGCATGGCCCAGTAGTAATTCGCTCGTATTATGGGCTGCCCGATAGCGCTCTTTCATTTCCGCCAGGTGATCTCGAGCTTCACCTTTCAGGAAGGGCTCTTCCAGACAAATAATCTGGTACACCCCATGGCGCATCAAGCTCTCATCCAGCTCCTCATTGGCAGCGGCATCCGGGCGCAAACCATGTACCAGGGAAGCCCACGATGACATCAGCACCCAGGTATTGACCATCAAACCTTGCAACTGCTCATCATCCAACGCCAGTATCCCACTGCTACGCAACTTTTCGTAAATCACTGTCCCGCGTACCAGAATGGCTTCCACAAACTGTTGATAACGGGCTGCTAGAGCGGCCTCCGCGTGCAGGAAATGAGACAGATCGCGGTGAAAAAATCGATACTGCCACATGGACGCCAGCAGCCCTTCGAAATAATGCACCTTCACCTGCCAGCTCAACGGCCCCTGAGGCGCCTCCAGCAAGCTCAGCAATTGTTTTTGGTAACGGTCAAATAGCGCTGACACAATCACGCCCTTGTTTCGAAAGTGGTAATACAGATTGCCTGGGCTAATCCCCAGCGCCTCGGCAATGTGGTTGGTGGTCACATTGCGCTCTCCCTGCCGATTGAACAGGACCAGGCTGGTTTCCAGAATACGCGCTTTTGTGCTGGTCATAAGAGGCCAAATGTGGTCTTTCTGATACACGATGTTGACTCTTAGAGTAATTACTCTAAAAATCAGACTCAAGATTAATTTTTAATCACCTATCATACATAACTATCGAACTCGGGAGGCGAGGACCATGGTCGCCGAAGTAAAAGATCTGCACAGAAACAATCCAGACATCGCCCGCTTGCAGAGCATTTTCACTGCTCAAAAAGCCGCATACCGTCAGAACCCTTACCCTAGCGCCGAACAGCGTCTTGAGTTAATCAGCAGGCTCAAGCCATTGCTGATCGATAATATTGATGCTTGGACCGACGCTCTGAACAACGACTTCACCACCCGTGCTGCGGATGAAACCAAACTCGCAGAAATCATGATGACCCTAGAAGGGCTGAAATACACCACCAAGAAACTGCGCAAATGGATGAAGCCCTCCAAGCGTCATGTGAGCGCCATGAATTGGCCGGGCAAAACCTGGGTGGAATATCAGCCGCTCGGCGTGGTGGGCATTATCGTGCCCTGGAACTATCCGGTGCAGCTGGCAGTAGTGCCGCTAATTACGGCTCTGGCCGCCGGTAACCGGGTGATGATCAAGATGAGTGAGGCCACCCCTCGCACTGGCGCGCTGCTGGAAAAATTGATCACCAACATCTTCCCGCAGGAACAAGTTGCCGTGATCAATGGCGAAGTGGATATAGCGCAGGCTTTCTCTGAGTTGCCTTTCGACCACCTCCTTTTCACCGGCTCCACGACCATTGGCAAGCACATTATGCGCGCGGCCTCTGCTAACCTGACTCCAGTCACCCTGGAACTGGGCGGCAAAAGCCCCTGCATCATCGGCCAGGACTTCCCCATGAAGGACGCGGCCGAACGTATCGCCTTCGGTAAATGCTTGAATTCCGGGCAAACCTGTGTAGCTCCAGACTACATCCTTTGCCCAGAAAATCGCGTGCAAGAATTTGTCGACACATGGAAAGCCCAGGTTACCCAGTCCTACCCGACCATGGTGAACAACCCGGACTTCACTGCCATTGTGAACCCCCGCCAGCAAAAACGGCTGTTGGGTTATCTCGACGACGCCAAAGCCAAAGGCGCAGATGTAATTGAGATCAACCCGGCTAATGAAGACTTCAGCGGTAGCCAGAAGGTGCCACATACCTTGGTACTGAATGTGAACGACGACATGGACATCGCCCAAGACGAGATCTTCGGCCCACTGATGATTGTCGTGCCTTACAAAACGCTGGATGAGGCCATCGAATACGTGAACGACCGGCCCCGCCCGCTGGCGCTGTACTATTTCGACTGGAATCAGGACAACTGCAATCGTGTGCTCAAGAACACGCACTCCGGCGGCGTATGTCTGAACGACACCATCTCTCATGTAGGTGTAGATGACATCCCCTTCGGCGGCATCGGCCCGTCTGGCATGGGCGCCTACCATGGCCCGGAAGGTTTCCAAACCTTTTCCCAAGCCAAAGGCATTTACAAGAAAGGCAAGATGAACGCCACCAAATACATACTCCCTCCCTACGGGCGCAGTATCCATAAACTCATCTACAAGTTTCTGCTGAAATAAAAGTAATCGTAAACTGCAGGAGCGCCGTTAACGGCGCGATTCAAGCTTAACCCGGTGCCCTTTACCACAAAGGGCACCGGGTTGAGTTGTCCTATCGCGCTGCTCCCGCACTACAAATCACAACTATTACAAAAAAGAGTGCGCTATGGATCAGGGAATCAATCGCCGCAGCTTCCTCAAGCTCAGCGCCGCAGGCAGTGCCGTGCTGGCCACCGGTTCCGGACTGGCCTTGCTTACCGGGTGCTCCAGTAACGACGGACCTGCAACCGGCTACACACACTTCCGCCAGCAAGACGTAGACCTGCTTACCCCGCTGGTGGGCGCCGTGCTCGGCCCTGCCCTCACTGACGTGGGCGCCACCGCCGAAGACGGCATGAAAGCCTTCGATGACCTACTCGAAGGCGGCATGCCCGGCACCCGGGCTGCGCTATTCCAGGTGCTGGATCTGATGCAACTGGGGGCCGCTCGCTGGTATATCACCGGCACTTGGGCCAGCTTTGCCGATCAAAGTGAACAAGAAATTAAGCAAACCCTCACCGAATGGTCCGCCAGTGAGCGAAGCCTGTCACGCATGGCCTTTAAAGGGCTGACCCAACCAATCCATATGGCTTGGTATGTAAAACCGGTCGCCGCTCGCAGCACCGGCTATCCCGGCCCGCCCCAGAAAATTATTGCCTAACACGCGCCGCTTGCGGCCTTTATCGCGTGTACTGCTAGCCAAAGAAAAAGGATAATGCCATGCAGGATCTCTCTACCCTTACTATTAACGTGAAAGACCCGTGGAAAAACCCAGCCAACGGCTGGGATATCATCGACGGGCGCACCATCACCGACAACCGCACTTTAGAAGCCGATGTCATCATCGTAGGCACAGGTGCCGGCGGCGGTGTTAGTGCAGAAATACTCAGCCAGCGCGGCCTCAAAGTCATACTGGTGGAAGCGGGCAAACTGAAAAGCTCCGACGACTTCAAACTGGATGAAAGTCAGGCCTACCGTGACCTCTACCAAGAGGGCGCACTACGCGCTACCAAAGATGCCGGCATGACGGTGCTGCAAGGGCGCACGGTAGGCGGCACCACCGTGGTTAACTGGACGAGTAGCTTCCGCACCCCCCAGAAAACCCTGCAATACTGGCACGATGAATTCGGCGTACAGGGGCTTAGCCAGGCACAAATGGCTCCCTGGTTTCAACAGATGGAAAATCGTTTAAACATAGAAAAGTGGGCCATGCCGCCCAACGCCAACAACGACATACTGAAACGGGGCTGCGATGAGAAAGGCTGGCATTCCGCCATTATCCCCCGCAACGTAAGCGGCTGCTGGAACATCGGTTATTGCGGCATGGGCTGCCCCACCAACGCCAAACAATCCATGCTGGTTACTACCCTTCCCAGCGCTTTAGACCACGGCTCCACACTGATTTACAGCGCTCAGGCCGACACCCTGATCATTGAGGGTGACAGCGTTACTGGCGTGCGAGTGCGGCCACTGAACGATGACAAAGTTCCTACCGGCGCCACAGTAACACTAAAAGGCAAAACCGTAATTGCCGCGGGGGGGGGCATTCAAAGCCCGGCACTGTTGATGCGCTCCGACGCCCCAGACCCGAACGGACTAGTGGGTAAGCGTACCTTCCTGCACCCCACCACCTTCGTCTTCGGTATCTACGACAAAGAAATCGCTCCGTATTACGGCGCCCCACAATCCATGTATTCTGACGAGTTCACGTTCAAACACGGAGTCAATGGACCGGCAGGTTACAAGATGGAAATGATGCCCATGCATCCGGGCCTGTCTGGTGCATTAATGGGCGACTTCGGCGAACGTGCCCGGGAGGAAATCGAACGCCTTCCCAACATAGCCACCGCCATTGCCCTAATTCGCGATGGTTTCCATGAGGATAACCAAGGCGGCACCGTTGAGTTGCGTGATAACGGCGAACCGCTGCTAGATTACCCCGTCAATGACTACCTGCTTGAAGGCGCCAAACGGTCCCACTTGACCATGCTGGAAATGCAGTTTGCTGCTGGCGCCAGAGAAGTACGGCCCAGCCATACCCATGCCAGTTACTACAAAAGCTGGAAAGCAGCCCGCGAAGGCGTGGCGCAGCTCGACTATGCCCCGGTCATCACCGGGCTGGGCAGCGCCCACGTGATGGGTGGGCTGACCATGGGGGCCGATGAAAGCCGCTGCACCGTCAACAGCGACGGTAGCTACAAACACCTCAACGGCCTCTACATCATCGACGGCTCCGTGTTCCCCACCAGCATTGGCGCCAACCCACAGCTCTCCATCTACGGCCTTAGCGCCCGCAATGCCTCAGCATTGGCGGACAAACTGAAAGGCTGAGCCAGCGTCATCATCTCCCTGCTGTGTAGATCCCCTACGCAGCAGGGGGCTTCCTTACCGCCTCTGTGCGGCTTTTTCCTCATTTTCCCTGTCAAAACCTCAGGAAGCAGGCGAAGCCAAGCGCCAAATGAGGTATAAGTGCGGCATGAAAACCCCACAACGTTTACAGCCCCTGGTCGATGACGGACTCGTCGATGAGGTCATTAGCCGTCTGATGAGTGGCAAGGAAGCCGATATTTTTGTGGTTCGCTGTGGCCAAGAGATCCGCTGCGCGAAAGTCTACAAGGAAGCCGCCAAGCGTAACTTCAAAAAAGCTGCCCAGTACCGGGAAGGGCGCAAGGTGCGCAACAGCCGCCGCAGCCGTGCCATGGAAAAAGGCTCCAAGTTCGGCCGCGAGCAGCAGGAAAAGGTCTGGCAAAGCGCCGAAGTGGATGCCCTGCGATTACTCGCCCAGGCCGGCGTTCGCGTGCCCAAACCCTACGACATGCTCGAAGGTGTGCTATTAATGGAGCTGGTCACCGACGACGAAGGCGACGTCGCTCCAAGGCTCAGCGAAGTTGTGATGTCCGCCGAGCAAGCCGAAGAAGACCACGCCCTAATGATGCGATACGTGGTTCGCATGCTCTGCGCCGGCATCATTCACGGTGACCTGTCAGAATTCAATGTCCTCGTGGACGATTATGGCCCGGTGATCATTGACCTACCCCAGGCCGTGGATGCCGCCGCCAACAACAACGCCGAGGCCATGCTGTATCGGGATGTGGATAACATGACCCGTTACTACGGCCAATACGCACCGTCATTGCGCGGCAGCCGCTACGGCCAAGAAATTTGGGCCTTATATGAAAGCGGTGAACTGGAGCCAGACAGCGAACTCACCGGCCAGATGGACGATGATGATCACATTGCCGATGTAGATGATGTATTAGCAGAAATCAAAGCCGTCTTCGAGGAAGAGCAAGAACGCCGCGAGCGGCTAAACGACAGTTCAGAGGGCAGCGATTACTGAACGCCTCTGAACTTACCGTTTCGGCCGCCGCCCAGGTTTCCTGTTACGATCCCCCATCGGCTAATACAGCATGCCATTGCCGGGGAACCCGGGGCACATCAGCCTCAGTGTCTCGCCCGTCATGAAGACCCAACGTCTGGCCATCATTGCTCCGTTCTCCGAGATAACCCGCCGGCTGCGCGGAGGCCAGTGACAACCTCATCAGCAACACCCTCACCTAAACTCACAGGGCAATCTCCATGTCACGGAAACGAACCCTCAATGAAATTTTCACGCCTCCTGAAATCACCTCCGAACGGTCACCGCCGAGAGACCCCGCCGGTGCCATGAGCAGATAAATCAACGAGGGATACGGCTACAATACGCAGCTATCAGCTCGGCCAGCGCAAAGAAAAAGGCGGTTTCATGCTTTTCAGGTCCATGATGCCAAACATGCGTGTTTCACCTACCTTACGAAGCACCTCATTAATTAGCAGGTTGTCATACACCATGGTCGCCGTGGCCACGCCCCGGTAGGTGATGGGTCGCAAACGCTCGGCGGACTTGCCGTCAGATAGCAATGGCAATGCTCACTGAAACATGTGGCCAGCAAGCGTCGATTTCAGAAACGGCATGGAAACGATCAGCACCGTTCCCAGCATGACCAACAACGGTTCCCCGAGGTTAGGCATTCGAATACCAACGGTATGCGCATATTCTTCGCTCTCGGAGGACTTGCGCTGCCAATAACAAAGCTCCAGCGCCCCATCCAAAAGATGGCGGATTTCGAACCCATCCCCTTTCTACGGGCCGGCATGAAATCCGGCACTACCGACCCCAGCACTTCGACAATGAGGGGCCACCCGCCACACCTATCCTTGCACAACAACCTGACCCAGGTGGAACGGCCCCGCCAGCAATAGTGCCGCCTTGTGGTTATTCAATGGGTATATGCTGGAAGACATTGATTTGGCCAATCCCTCCAGCATCAATGGGCGCCAGTGAACAGGACGCCAACTCTCTGCAGCGTGCACCCTAATCCAGCCCGCGGGCGCCTAGCGCTCGGGGCTCGGGCGAGTTGGCTTATGTTAATCGTGGCGAGCCACCCCACTGAGATCATCCGCATGGCGGCCACCGCTAACGTAGCCTCGCTGACGTTGCTGGCCCTGGACGGGTAATCGCCAGACAATCCTCAAACAAGCGGTATCAGATTGCTATAGCCAAAATGAAAAGGTCATTAAAGTGAGCACCCGGCATTACCGCCAGAAATATACAGAACCCAAGGAAGTCTATGGAAAACTTCTTCCATGCTCAGCAGAATTCATCAGCCCGTTTCAGCTGCAATTGCAAGACAGCTGTGTGGCCAATGGGCGTGAAAAAGAAAAGACGGAGAGGAAAGAAAATCCCGCCAACCCTGAGGCATGGCGGGATGAAAAATTATAACGACAGAGTAGATTCCACGTCCTGACAGTTACGGCGAGCCAACGCCAGATTCGACTTCCCCTTATCCAATACGAGATAAACGAACAAACCCTCTTTCGAATCCACAGGACGGATGATGTGATACTGAGACTCCAAGGTAATCAAGATATCTTCAATCTTTTCATTGAGCCCCAGAGACTTCATTGTTTTCAATTTAGCACGAACCACCTCCGTATTGCCCGCTGCCGCCAACTCCAGATCTAATCCCGTTCCGGACTGCCCCAGAACCATGCCACTATTAGCATCAACAATAGCGGTACACATGGCACCATCAGACTGCAGAAGCGCATCCATACTTTCTTTGATATTCGCCACGGTAAATCTCCTTCAACACTTAGGTTTTTCCCGAAATATAACGGATCAAATTGATTTTTTGAGTTTCTCTTCAAGTACGAAGCAACAATTCTTCGCGCCCCAAAGAAGTTGCCCCAACATAGAGGCATCGCTGGCTACCACCGCAAGAGCCAGTGGCGGCTTTAGATTTGGAATTTTCATCACTGCAACAACGCCTTCATCAGACTCGACGATCAAACGGCTGCATTCTGATATGCCCGCCTCTTTCGCAATAGCAGAACTTATCGCTGCCAGTGAGCTGCCCATGGCAGCAAGTCGACTGGCGCTTTCTTTATTAACTTGTAACGAGGCCACTTCAAATCCGTCTGTGCTTAGCAATACGGCGGAAGTAACACCTTTGGTATTGTCCTGGAAATTTTCCAGTTCTTTCTGAGCAACGGCCGTTTCCGTTTTACCCAGCGGAGAGGCTACTTTCATGCTTGCATCATTCCCATTTCGTTAACTTCAATCTGGCAAAGCAATGCTTCTACCAGAAGTAAAACGTCATCTTTTTCTCTGACATCCACAGAAAAGATAGGCGGAGATATATGACGCTCCAGCAAGATATCTGTAATACGCTCAATAACGTCAAAATCCTCACTGGCCAACCGACCCACACCGATCACCATTGGCATTGCGCCTTGCTCCCAAAAGGCATCGACGAACACGGATAGATGTGTATCCAGATCCGGGTGCTCACCATTCAGCAGCACAATTACGCCAGCAGCATTATTGGCAAGAATGGGCCACATAAAGCGAAAACGCTCCTGGCCCGGAGTGCCATACAACCGCACGCCACCACCGGGAATATCGATAAAACCGTAATCCAGTGCGGCCGTGGTCATCGCCTTGTCGCACTGATCAATATCCGTATTCAGCACATCCGTGGAGATACACTCCTGATCGCTTAACGCGGAAATCGCTGTGGTTTTTCCCGCACCCATGGGCCCGGTAAACAGAATTTTGAATTCATCATTTGTCATTGCTAAGCACTCAGCCCTAACCGACTTCGTAACCCTTTGATCAGGCCACCAAAACGTTTTTTCCCTTCCTCAGTGTTTTCCACCGCCAAGGGGGCCTGGGCGGCTTCTTCAAACACCATCAGACCACTCATTTCACACGCATTAATAAAGCGGTCGAGCTCTTCCTCGCTGCATTGTGAAATTTGCTGGAGTTGCTCCCGCGTCAACGGCCGCTTGGTCATCAACGCGCATAACGACAAGTGCGTCCGGCTTTTTTCCAAAGTGCCAAAACTGGGCCAACGCTTGAGGTGAAAGACCCCCTCGGCACTCATCCAAGGCGCCAGTTGAGTTGCGTCATAACGGGATACCATCCAGCACAGAGAGAACAGCGGGCAGGCCACCGCGTCTTCCGGGAGGACATCTGTAGTTATCTTTAATGGCCCCAGTGCCACCGAGGATGCCGCCAATTGTCGGAACAGGGCTTTGCTTGCATAGAAACGTTGCGAAGCCGGCTTGAAATACAGAGGGCCCTGCGCGGATAACGCCACCAACAACCCTGCGGGATCAGGCCCATTCCCGTTTACTGCTTCATGCAGTGATGACCAGAAAGGGGAAACTTCAGTCTCCGCGCCATGAGAAACCGTAGGCGACACAGGCGCGGCAGGCTGCGAAACCGAGGCGCACTCACTAGGCAAAATACTGCCTACTTCGTCCAGCACAGAAAGCAGCTGCATAACCCGAAAAGGATGTTGCAAAGTAAAACGGGAAATCGGTTTCCGCTGGTTGCAGTGATACACAACAATGCGCGGTTTTTTGCTGTCGTCCCAGCGTTGCGTTTCTGGTGTTTGATCGCAGGAAATCATCAGCACATCTGCGCTGTCAGGTTCACTAAGGCACCAACTCACTGCAGACCGCCCCTCCATGATTTTCAACATGGACAGGCAGGCACTGGCCGTGTCATGACCCAATCCTACAAAGCCTAGCCGTTGATTTTTCATCGCTCATACAATCCATGAAATCAGCATTTATCCTTGAACATCGCAGATAATGCGTCCTCTTTTGGGTAGCGGCTTGCGGTGCTACGCCCGGTCATCAAGTAATGCGACACATGTCCAAATTAGTCCTCTGAGATTTCCGCCAGCAAACAGATGACGACAAGCGGGCGATTAATAAGGACGAAGCTGTAAAAATAATTAAACCGTTCGGATATGATTAGAAATCAAGCAGTTATCTTTAGGATTTTACCCACACTTCATGTAAGAAAATGCTTACATGAAGCAGTCATTTTCATACGCTCAGCCCCTGTACCGCAGAGCGCGCAGCATCGACCCATCCCACTAACACGGCTGCGTACACCTGCAACTCTGCTATCGCTTCGGGTATGCTTGCGGCACAGTGGGTATTCGGGGCCTTACCCGGGTACGGTTTCTACCGCGACAGAGCGAGCCAAGCATGACCAACCGCGTAATTTATCCCGGCACCTTCGACCCGATCACCAACGGCCACCTGGACTTAGTGGAACGGGCCGCCAAAATGTTTGATGAGGTCGTGGTGGGTATCGCGGCCAGTGAAAAAAAGGGCCCGCTGTTCACGCTGGAAGAACGCGTGGAGCTGACCCAACGGGTGCTCTCGCACCTACCGAACGTAAAAGTTACCGGCTTTTCCGGGCTGCTGGCCCATTTCTGCAGGGAAGAAGGCGGCAACGTACTGCTGCGGGGACTGCGGGCGGTGAGTGACTTTGAATACGAGTTCCAGCTGGCCAATATGAACCGCCACTTAGCCCCCGAACTGGAGACGGTGTTCCTTACGCCAGCGGAGCATCTGTCTTTTATTTCCAGCTCCCTGATCCGCGAAATCGCGCTACTGGACGGCGACGTGAACAATTTTGTACCGCCAATCGTGGCCGAGGCGCTGGAAGAGAAGCGCAAAGCGCGGCAGAAATAGCACATAGCGATAAGCTTGAAACAGCAAGCTCAAACGCGCCCCCTGCACGATGCTCTGGAAAGAGAATATAGCCGCGCCCGAGTGTTGCGGTGCGAGCAGGGCGTAAAGTCACATCACCCACCATGGCCGTGTTGTAGCTTGTTGCGACGCTAAAACAACGCAGGAAACCTCCTGCGCAGAGGCAGTTGAAGCGCTTCTGCCAGGAAATACCTGCACCCACGGAGGAACCCCCCATGCGCCACCTGCTTTCACTCCTGCTGCTGATTACCGTTACCGCCCAGGCCGCCGTGCCAGGCAAGAATGCGGTTGCCAGTGCCCATCCACTGGCAACTCAGGCTGGGCTGGATATTCTGGAGCAGGGGGGCAATGCCTTTGATGCGGCAGTAGCGGTGGCCGCCACCTTGGCCGTGGTCGAACCCTATTCTGCTGGCATGGGTGGCGGTGGCTTCTGGCTGCTACACCGGGAGCAGGAAGGCTCGCAAACCTTTGTAGATGCCCGCGAAACGGCTCCCGGAGCGGCCACCGCCACCATGTACCAAAACAAAGAAGGTAAGGTGATGCGCGACTGGGCGGTAAACGGCCCCAGCGCTGCCGGCATTCCCGGCCAAGCCGCCGCCTTCGTCCATCTCGCGGACAATTACGGTACGTTGCCGCTCACTTCTACCCTGGCACCCGCCATTGCTTTGGCCGAACGCGGCTTCCATGTAGAGGACCATTACCGCAAATTGGCAGGTTACCGGGAAGACGTGCTTAACCGCTTCCCGGAAGCCGCCGCGATCTTCCTGCACAACGGCAAGGTGCCGCCCGACAACCACCTGATCAAACAAGCAGATCTTGCCCAGGTACTCAGAGCCCTCGCTGAAAAGGGAAACGCGGGCTTTTATCAGGGCGAAGTGGCCAAACAGCTGGTAGACGGAGTGCAA
>UEXM01002622.1_pt1 | contig 12460 bp, 13 predicted proteins | sample 1796661 | NCBI WGS metagenome assembly UEXM01 (sample SAMEA4772469, study PRJEB27181) | metagenome | reverse complement strand
CCGTTACTATTAGCGGTGGACTAGTGCAACTACACAAGGTCTAGTATGCACGTTAGCCTTGATTCAGCCCTGGGTCGCCAGCGTCGGCTGAACTCAGTGGGCGAGAGCGTCCTACAGATTGCTCCTAACGCTGCGGCGGCATACAGCCTCCGTAGTCTTACTGGTGGTGATCCTAAAGTTGTGCGTGTCCGTAGAGTAATAGACAATGGTGAAAGTGACTTTACGGCTTCAGGTATATCCTCTGGTGCATTAGTTGATTTTGTTAATGCAATACAAACAGTAGGAACAGCAGTTAATGGCACTGGGTCTTTCGATAATTATACCGTTAGTAATTTGTCAACTACTGGGTTCTCTGCTGACAATAGTGCTGGAGGAACTGGTTCGGCTGGGTTTCCTTATGTATTTAAAGACGAAGATGTAATAGTAGTAAGATATACTGTTACCAACTTTAGTAGCACAGCTAGTTTAAGCCCACAAGTAAGAGGCGTAAATGCAATAAATAGTGTTACAGGAAAAACTAATTCAGGAACTGCTTTTACCGCTAATGGAACTTATACTGATACTTTAACTGCAACAGCAGATGGAACGCACTTAATGTATGCTGATGGCAATACAGGTTCCTACACAATTAGCGACTTTGAAATTGTGTCTCATTCAAGCAGTGGTTTTGTAGACACTTGGTATGACCAGTCAGGTAACGGCAATGATGCAGAGCAAGCTACTGCTGGAAACCAACCTAAGATTGTTAGTTCTGGTTCGTTAGTTGTAGATAGCGGAATTGCTGGACTTGACTTTGCTAGTAATGAATTTTTAGTTGCCTCTTCAGTATCAGGGCTAGAAAGTCCTTTTTCAATATTCTCTACGAGTGTTAGAGATACAACTGGATATGTTGGTTCGTTTTCAAAAAGCACTGCCTCCAACAGATATTTTGGTCTTCAAGAGGCAACAAGCACATCTATTGCTGCCCCAAGAAATGCTACTTCAGGCGTTTCAGTATCAGCTAGTGTTTCTGGAGTTGACCGCCTTGCCTTTGCTTTAACTACTGGTGAAACTTCTACTAGCATAGGTGCTTTGGGTGGAACTCTTGCTAACACAACTGACGACTACGGAAGCGATTTTACCTCTGGCTCAGGTATAGACCAACTTGCCATTGGTGTTTTAAGGACAGTAAGTCCAACTGGTTATTTCAACGGGCGTATTCGTGAGCTTATTTTCTACACCTCTGACCAAACGGCTAACCGAAGTGCAGTTGAAACTAATACTGCAAATTACTATAATATAACTCTTGTATAATGCTCTACTTAATATACGCAAGCAAGGAAGCCGCCATTGAACGAGCCGACGAAGAAGGCAAGGAGATTGGCTACAGCTACTGGGTCGACGGTATAGGCACACGTTGGCTTACCTACCCTAATGAAACTGCTGACCATATGTGGGCATTGGACGTAACTAACTACGATCTAGACGAATCCGAAGAAGCCTCAACCGTTGATCACTACACACCCCTACCTGACCCTGACGAAGACTAAATGCTATGGAAGATATTATATACAGATCGGCAATTGGAACAGGAGGCTTTATAGCTACCCTTGAACTCTCTCCCGTGAATGAAGTGCTTGGTTTTTGCGTAGGTCTAGCGACTTTTATTTATATGTCAGCATCCGCAATCAAGGTAATCAAAGAACTTAGAAAGAAATAATATGACACCAGAACTAATAGCAATGCTCGGAGGAGGACTCAGTGGTTTCGTAATGAAGCTCATTGGGACACAGATGGACAACCAGGCTCGACAGTTTGAGCGTATGATTACGTCCCAGCAGACAGCAGATGCTTCGGCAGATGCAGCCGCTAAACGTGATGGTGGTGTTCTAGTCCGCAGGTTCCTTGTTGTATCCACCGTCTTTGCCATTGTAATAGCCCCATTCGTCTTTGCGTGGACTGACGTAGGGGTAAGTATAGGTAGAGAGACAAACGGCTTTCTAGGGCTATTCAAGACCCTTAAATGGGACACTGTGCAGGGCTTCGTCATTTTACCAGAAATTAGGCAAACTGCCTTAGCCATCGTAGGATTCTACTTTGGTTCATCACAAATTAAATGAATGAAGTTCTTAACATCATTGCATCCCTCTGGCCTATCGGTATTGGCGTTATTACGCTGATTATCGTTCTAGCTAGAATGCACTACAACCTAGAAGCTCTGACAGAGAAAGTAAAAGTTCTGTTCGACTTTCACAACAAAAGAAACAAATAATATTATGCCACAAGGAAAAGGAACATACGGAAGTAAAGTAGGTCGTCCCTCTACAAAAGGGATGAAGGGAATGGGTAAACGCAAGAAGTGTAAATAATGCCAAAGAAAGCAAAGAGTGGAGGTAAGATATGCCCAGAAGGTAAAGCCTGGGCTAGACGTACGTTTGACACGTATCCATCTGCTTATGCCAATATGGCTGCATCCAAGTATTGTAAAGACCCCAACTACGCTAAGAAGTCTAAAAGTGCTAAACGTAAAAGAACATAATGTCACAGCTAGCAGAATGGAGAAAACAGAACTGGGTAAGGATTGGAACTGATGGATCAATCAAAGGACCTTGCGGAACGTCGAAGGATAAGAAAAACCCTGACCGTTGCCTCCCTAAAAGAAAGGCTCTTAGCCTTACGAAAGCTGAGAGAGCAAGCACTGCTAGAAAAAAGAAAGCAGCAGGAGCAAGGGGACAAACTGTAGTATCAAACACACCAAAAGCAAAAGTAAGAAGTAAGTAACAATGGCAGACAAATCAAAGATGAAGTGCAACGTGCCACGCCGTGAAGTTCAGGGCGGGAAGAAGTTTGTTGTGAAAGCTTGCGAAGGTGGCAAGGAAAAGTTGATCCGATTTGGTGATGCTAATATGAGTATTAAGAAAAATCAACCAGCCCGTAAGAGAAGCTACTGCGCCCGTAGTGCTGGTATCAAGGGAGGCAAGGGCAAGATGTCCGCAAACTATTGGTCTAGAAAGGCTTGGGACTGCTAATGGCAAGTACAACTGTAAACTTTAATTTAAAAACCGCTGGTTACGTTAATTACGCTAATCAGACGTTAACCTTTAAACTTCTAAATGCAGGTGCTGAAGCATCTACTGGAGATGAAAGTTATCTTGTTTTACCTGGTATTGTAACGGCAACAAGTGCGGCTAATGGAGACGGAAGTGTTACTTTGTTTAGGAATGGAAAATCTGCCATTGATAGCGTGTATGAAGTTATTCTTCCAAACAGAGAAAAAATTCAATTTATTATACCCTCTGGAACTTCTACGGCAGAATTGTCTAACCTTTTGGTAAACAGCCAACCAAGTGGTTCTAATACACAACAAAGTTCTGTTTATGACGCAGCTATACAAAGAGCTAACCATACTGGTAACTTGACCCTAGACAGCTTGCCTAATGGTTCAATCACGGGAACATTAGCTATAGCAAATGGTGGGACAAATGCTTCCTCAGAATCAGCAGCTAGAACAAACCTTGGCTTAGGAACTATAGCTACTCAAGCATCTAACTCAGTTGACATTGATGGTGGGGCTATTGATGGAGCAGTGATTGGTGCTAACTCCGCAGCAGCTGGAACATTTGCCGCCTTGACATCCACCTCAATAAGCGTATCAGATGGAAACATTACTAATGTTGGCGACATTAACTGTGACTCAATCTCTGCTGATGCCGCTGCAACTGGTTTGAATATTATTTTTGATGGAACCGATACGGGAGATAACAAGATTACTCTTACGGACAATCTTGCTAGTGCTTTAGATATTACGGAGTCCACAAATAGCTACTTAAAGTTTACTACCACAAATAGCGGAGAAAAAGTAGTAATTGGTAAAGCCCTAGATATATCTGGTGCAACTACAGCTGCTGCTGTTACGGGAACTGATGTATTGGCTACTACGACGTTGGGCTATAAGGTTGGTAGCGGTGGAACCGTTACTCAAGCTACAGATAAAACTACTGCTGTTACACTTAATAAAATAAACGGTGAAATAGTAATGAATGCTGCAGCTTTAGCGGATGATGCTACTGCCGCATTTACGTTGACTAACAGCACTATAGCCGCAACAGATGTGGTTATTGTTAATGTTGCAAGTGTTGGAACAGCAGGAGCATATCAAGTTACGGTAGGAGCCGTAGCCGCTGGTAGCTGTAGTATAAGTGTTTTGAATGTAAGCGGAGGCTCTTTAAGCGAGGCTATTAAACTTAACTTTGCAGTAATTAAAGCAGTTGCATCATAATGGCAATCTCTCACAGAACTAACAGACTGAAGCTCGTTGGAACTCCAGCAGTTGAGCAGTTACAAAATGGCAGGTATCAACTGACCGTTAATTGCACTACTATAAATCGTCGTGAGGACTGGTATAGTTCTAACAAGGCTCGCATTTTCCCTGACTTTGGATCACTGGAATCCGCAGAAATGTCTATTGATGGACTAGCTCCACGAACAGGGGAAGCATATACGGATATGCGCCTTGTGTCGGTGCAGTCCCTTACGCAAGGAGATCAATACATTGTTACTTTAGTCTATCAAACCCTAGGGGCTAGCTTTGTACAGGTAAAGGATGATACTATTGCTTTAGGCACAAATGGTCTTAGGACGGTTAACAGAGTTAGTATTGCTAAGGCGGGAACTGATATTCCGACGGACGACAAGGACATTGGAGTTGACTTCATTGACCACCAGATTGATGCAGAAACAGCCGTGCGTTGTTTTTTATCTTCCTATGAGATCGATGACACCGATAGTTACAGAGAGTTCACAAGGAATTACATACAAGCTGGCACATTGTCTGTTTCGAAAAGTAATGAAAGCGAAGGTGTTGTAAAAGTTACCACTACTTTCTTAGTTACGGAAGGCACGACGGTAGGACCTGTTATTGCAAAAAGCACTGGAGAATTTGCGGGTCTAAAAACAATTGCTGTTACCACCTTGCAGGATTCTTCTGGACAAAGTATTGTTCACGGTGATTCTAATACTGTGCATCAATACAACAGGATGGTTGACTTTACTTACCCTGGAGTTCTTTCTATAGGTGGTGATAAACTTGTAGGCTCAGGTGGCACTACTTTTTTGTATAACTTCAACCTAGAGCCTCCCGTTCAAGCTAAAATTGAATCCAAAGTAAGTGTTATATTTCAAACGTCAGCAGATATTGTTGCTGGTGATTTTACCTTTAATGATGGAGATGGGGCAGCAACTGGACTTTGGAATCCAACAGAGTGGGCTAGCACATATATGAGTGGAATTTCTTGGAACTACTCACCATTTTCTGAAACCAAAGGACTTCGTGGATACAGAATTAGCACAACTCTAAGTGGTATAACAGAGGTTGCAGGTGCTGCTGGTGACAATGCATATTCGCACCTTGGTGTTGTTGTATTTACATCTAAATCTCCATTGTTTTTAGAAAAAGAAACTAATACATCACCTGGCTCACTTAAAGCAGCCATAAATGGTGTTAGCGATTCTCAAGGTTTAAAAACTATAGTAAATGGTAGAAGGATATTTGCTAGCACTCCATACAGAATGGAAATATCTGGAGGACCAATTGACCCTGCTGGCGTTAAGTTTACCCTTGATGTTGATCTAAGGCCAGCCTTCTCGGATGTGGACGGTAATACATATTACAAGAAAACCATTATTACTTCGACGGTTCCTGCTCAGTAATGGCATACGAAAATAAACCAAAAGTAATCCGTGACAAAGATAAAGAACGCTCAACGGAAGAGCGCACATCACTTGATAGACAAAAGTCTACAAGGGAAAGTCGTGCCGAAGAAAAACGAGTCAAAGACCTAAGAAAAGAAGCATTAGGACAAGCTCGCGGTCAATCTACGATTAGCACTAAAGATATAAGACAAATTAAAGCCGCCGATGAAGAACAACTTCTAACGATGCTGGGCAGGTCAAGTTCTGGAGGAAGCGATAAGGGTGGGATATATGACATCTCGACTAATAACTATAGTCAGCCACAAAGAAATCAATCAGGCCAGGATTCTTCGATTGAAGAGGCAGGCATTGATGCACTTGGGGCAGCAGCTTCTTCTGCAAGTGATAGCAGTGTAGAATTTAATGGTTCGGTTTTAATATGTATTAACGGCTTACCGTTTTACATAGACATTCCTTATGACTCTGATGCTGGCGTGTATCCATCAAGCGATGGAGCTAACTTCCCAATAACTGCTCCAGAGTAATGCCAACCGCAACTTCATTTGCAGCACTGGGAAAGGGCAACGGGTTTCCGTTTTGTGTGCCAGAAGTTGATGTGTCGAGTTTTCCTTACTGGGTTACTATGGGAAACTTTAAAAAAACTGATTCTGGAAGTCCCACACAAGAGCAAATCGACCTATCGTTGTCTAACGCAATGAAATTATTTTGGAATTTTAATGGGTATACCGCAGTGTTGGGTGGAAATAGTGATGATGCAGGAACATATACAATAGATATTGACCAAGAGGAGTATGTGCTTTTATCTCCGTCTAATACCGCTGACCCACAATCAAGGGTTTGCAACGAAAATACCTCAAACAACTGGAGTCTTTCTTCAGACCCTACTCTTGCAAGCGCTCGGTGCGTAATACAAAGAATGTTTAATAATAGTGAGTTTGTAGGATATGGGATGAGATTTTCTATTGGCGCTCGTGATTCATCGTATCCTTCTAGAGATTTTAGGTTTTATTCATACCTTGAAAGTTCGTTTTTTAATTCATTTGATGATTTTGAAGTTGGATACAGTAGTTCAATAGGAATACCTTTTGTTTTTATTGCTGGTACTCGTAATCACCCAACTGGGGAATTGTCTGTTTCTGTAAGCAATTTAGATGCAACATTTACATACATTGGTTCTGAAAGTAATGGTCGATCTTCCACGTTAAACCTCAGTCCCTTTGATTTTTACACTTACAGTTAATAACTAACCCTTTATGATATAATACAGCTATGGCAATAGGAGATACACCAAACCAAAACCTTTTCGGCACAAATTATAACGCCGAAGAAGAGGAGAGAAAGAAAGCAGAACTTGCGGCACAGAACGCAAGGATGGGTTCTGGAACACTACCTGACTTGGATTCTAATATAGTCGCACAAGTCCCTGGTATTGAAAACATTAAGAACCCTGGTGCGTTTGACCCAGAAACTGGATATTTGGGAAACATAAAACCAGGTGAACCAATTATGTCAACTGGAACGGTTGAGCGAGTAACTCCAAACTCTCTTGTAGTTAATAAGATTTCTGACGTTGTTCAAGGACTAAGAGATACTGTTGGAACAGAAAGTGTTTCGATGGAAGACTATCAAGCTAGACAAGCCACACAAGCTCCATCAGAGGCTTCAGCCCTTCAGGCAACCCAAGGTGTCACGCCACCTGTCGAAAGACCTACAGCGGGCGCACAAGAGCAACCAGAGCCAGTTGTAAGCCCTTTCCTCCAGTCTCCAGATACACCCTCTGGTTTAGGTGGGCTACTCCTTCGTGGGTTTGAGATGGTTAATGACGCAGCACGAGGACCAAATGCACCTATGAGTCAAGATGCGACACGTGCCGCCCTTGGAGGTATGACACTTAACGAATACCTAAATGCTCCTGCTGGAACTCCAGGTGTTTCTGGACTACGCACAGACCCACAGGGTCGTATGATTACGCCGACTCCTCCGTTACGGGTCGAACCCGAAGTTGTACAGCCTCCTGTCGATCGTGATATTATCCCTGCGGTTGCACAACCCCCAGTCGATAGTGTCGTTCCTACTGAGGTTGCACAACCCCCCGTTGATGCCTTGTCATCCTTTGAACAAGACAGCCTATCTAGACAACAAAGAATCGGTGGCACGGGAAGTTTCGAGGGTGATAGCGAAGCGCGTGAGGCTAGACTTAGAGAAAATGAAAGGCGACCAGGCGAAAGCCAAGCGGACAGAGACACTCGTGTAGCACAAAGTAAAACTACTAGCGGACAAACAGGGGGTCTGTCCTTTGACGACGCAAGGCGTAGAGCAGAAGGCCAACTAGCAGCACGAGGAGTTAAGAACCCATCTGCATCTCAGGTCAATGCTTTAGCTAGATCGATACAGGCTGCGGAGCCAGAACGCCTAGCAGAACTAGAAACTAAGAGGGCTTTGGATGCTATTAAACTTAGAGATGCAGAGGCAAAGAAGGACTTCAAACCACAAATAGTGGAAATAGGTGACCAAAAACTCATACAACTTTCTCCAAATTACTACCAACCAGTTCGACCTGAACCCACAGCAGAGGAACCATTTGAGCCAAGAGTCTTAGAAGAAGGTGGATTTACTTACTATGAAGTTGCTCCGAACCGCTTTGAACGTCAGCCCTCTACTAAAGTTGGAGGTGCGGCAGGCGAAGTTTCTTCAGCCATTGCCGACGCAATTGCCGCTGGAGGAGGGGAAGTAGCAACACCTGCTCCAACCGCAGACACACCAGAGGTTGCAACGGGCGATGAATTTACACCACAACAAGAACTTGGTATTCAAAAAGTTATGGCTGACAATGAAATTACACGAGAAAAAGCCATCGAAGAACTAAGAAAAGCTGGTAAACTAAAATAAAATATGGCTATTGACCTATCTGGATTTGACGAAGTTGTCGATGAGCCAAAGGCATTAGACCTTTCTGGCTTTGATGCTATCGACTCGGTGCAACCTGAGGCTATAGACTTGTCTGGTTTTGACGAGGAAGAAAGCCCTGGTGCGGCTGATTACGCTGCTGCGTTTGCCGCAGATATAGCTATCTCCGAGGCAGGTAGATTGGGTGGTGCTACTGCTGGCACAGCCGTCCTTCCAGGCGTAGGAACTGCCATTGGTTATGTAGTTGGTGGTATGGGAGCTGGAGCCGCTGGTTCGATAGCTCGCCAACGCATCCTTGATCCAGATGGTGATCTGAGTTATGGACAGATTGTTGCTGACGCATTTATCAATCTAATACCTGGAGCCAAAGGAGCTAAGTTTGGTGCTAGTGCAGTAGCTAGACAGGCTGTAGCAGGTGCTGGTATTTCTGCTGGAGCTAGAGTTGCAGAGACAGCCATCGACGAAGGAGAACTTCCCTCAATGGACGAGTTGGCTTCAGCGGGTCTAACAGGAGCCGCGTTAGGTGCAGGTCTAGGGGTAAGTGGCGAAGCCTTTAGTAAGGCTTACAGTAAGTTTGCTGGTATGCCTACGCGTCGTCTTAGTGAGGCGTTTAAGATTGGTGACCCTGATGCCAAGATACTCGTTGATGGCGTGGAGCGCACAGGTAAGGAATACGGCGAGATGCTCCCCAAGAACTTTCGTGATGTAAAACTAGGAATTAGTGAGGCATACAGCGATGACATGATTCGTGCTAGGGTTTTACAAAACGAAGTGGCGGGCGGTCAAATCAAACAAAAGGATGGGGTATTGAAGGTTAAGTCTGACGAAAGTGACTTCTATCTACAGCGCAGACTAGCCGAGGGTAAGATAACTGCCAAGAACGAAGAGTTACAGAAACTAGTTGATGTTGATGGTGCGTTCCTTTTATCTAAAGCAAATGAACTAGGTTCTGAAGCAAGCACCTTGTCTCGCTCTGTAAATGATTACCTATATGCCAAGCATGGAGTTGCTTACAACAAGGCAAACAAATCTAAGTTTGGTGGTGACGGGGCAGCTGGTCGCACAACTAAAGAGTTTCAAGAAACGGTGCGTGACTTTGAAGCCAGAGGGTTAAACAAACAGTTGCAAGAATCCATCGATTTACGTCAAGACTTGTCAAAAAGAATCCTCAATACCATCGAAGAAGGTGGGTTAATTAGTAAGGTTGATGCCAACAAACTGCGTAAAGAATTTCCCAACTACGTTCCTTTGAATCGTATACTAGAAACTGACGAACTAGCAGATGTAGCCTCAACGATTGCTGGACGTTCTGGCCGTTACGAGACATTAGCATCTGGAATACGCAGAGCTAAGGGTTCTGACCTTGAGGTTAACGATATATCGCAGAACATTGTAGACAATCTTATTGGTGCTACCCGTAGGGCGCAGGTCAACAAAGCTAACCAAGCGTTTGTAAAACTTGTAAAGGACAATCCTACTACTGCTGGTGATATTGCTGTCGTCCGTAAGCCCAAGGTTGTTAGCACAAAACTGGTCAAGGACACTTCTGAGTCAGCCAATACACTTCGCGCACAGGGTAAGAAGGTTCCGTCCAAGAAAGTTCCTGTGTATGAAAACGCTGATAAGAACGTGCTTACCGTCTTTGAAAATGGAAAGCCACTGTTCGTAGAATTTAAAGACCCCAGGCTTGCTTCAGCAATGAAGGGGACTAACCGTGAGGTTGCCACTGGAATCATCAAGGCGGCTCAAGGATTCAACAGATTTATTGGTGGTCTATATACACGATTCAATCCTGAGTTCATGGTTCCCAATTTGATTCGTGACCGTTCGGAAGCATTTGTAAACAATATGCAGAAGATGTCACTTGGCCAGGCGTTCAAAACCCTTGACCCAATCTCTACCGTTCGTGATGATATGCGAACTATTACCCGTAACCTGCGTGGACAAAGGGCTAGTGGAGGTCGTGCGGCTGATATGGATAAACTCTATGATGAGTTTGTAGAATCAGGAGCAAGAACAGGTGGTCTTGGATTATCTACACTAGATGACGTTGAAAAGAACATAGCGGAACTGGGCAAGAAACTAAATGCTCCCACTAAGTCTAAGGCTAAACAGTTCAACAAGGTGGTGAACGGAATCAATGAGGTGTTTGAAAATGCAACTAGATTTGCCACTTATCGTCGTGGACGAGCAGACGGCATGACAATGGATCAGGCTGCACTTGCGGCACGTAACAGTTCGTTTGACCCACAGCTACAGGGCGCACAGGGCGATACGCTCAGAGCGTTGTATCTGTTCAGTAACCCAGCCATTCAAGGTGCTAAGAATTTCTTGCGTAGCATGAAGAACCCAAAGGTTGCCGCATCGGTAATGGGAGGATTGACGGCTACAGCCTACACCATAGACCAGTATAACAAAACCATTGATGAGAACTGGCGTGAAAAGATTCCTGACTTCAAAGTAAACAAGCACATAACAATTGTTCGTGGCCAAAAGCCAGATGGTAGCCTTGATTATATTTCTATTCCTATTGGTTACTCTATGGTTCCCTTCAAGATTGCTGCTGACTACGGTCAAAGAATCATGTTCGGAGGTGAGGAGAATCTTGATGCCTCTGCGGTTGCCAAGGACATGAGTAAAAATATCATTGATTCCTACAACCCAATGGGTGGTTCACCCGTCCCAACGGTGCTTCGACCAATAGCAGAACTAGCAAGCAACAAGGACGGACTAGGGCGAGACATACGACCATCTTGGTTGGAAAATGAAAACATCTCTGAGGTTGAGAAGATTCATCCTTGGACGGCCAGAACCCAAGGGGGCGAGCTAGCCCTTAACTTATCTGAACAACTAGAGGATATGGGATACGAGGTATCTCCAGAGAACCTACTTTATCTTTACCGCAACTACACGGGCGGTCCAGGCACAACGGTGCAAAGATTGTTTAATGTTACGTCAAAAATGATGAACGGAGAAAAGGTCACTCGTGCAGATGTCCCACTTCTCCGCAGATTCTTTGGTGAAACGTATGCCAAAACCTTTGAGCTACGGACTGGTAACCAGCAACTGATTGATAACATAGACAAGCAGGAGAACACTAGCCGTGCAAAGGCAAGTAGGATTGCTAGTGGATACAAGACCAAAATACAAAATGCAGGCAGTCCGCAAGAGCGATCTCGCATCCTTCAAGATATGTTGATTGACCCTGCTGCAAATGAGTCAGTTGTTCGTCGTGTTGAAACATTCCTAAAGGATGAGGCGGCTGGAATCACAGCTGCTGACAAAAGGGTTAAGTCATTATCGGTAGCTGGTAGAGCGCAATACTTCATTGAACGAATTGAAGGTATGGACAGGCAAGAAGCAGCTAGGTATTTGCAGGAGCAGATTAACCGACGTGTCCTTACACCAAAGGTTGAGGAGACAATGGGTAGTATGCAAGCCTTTAAGTCTTTCTTTGGTAAATAAGAAGGTCTGCGACTTCAATTAGGGTGACCCAGGAATCAGCCCTGAAGCCCCCTAGAAGGGCTTACTATCCCAGACCCTACCCCTACCCCTCGGAACAAAAGAAAAGCCCCTCAGGGGCGTCTGAGAGGCTTGCTACGTAGTAAAAACTAGGGGTATTTACTAGGATGCTGCTACGAAGAAGAATATGACTGCCATTGTGAAGATGGCTACGACGTGTGGCTCTGGTAAGTATTCCATTTACTCGTCCCTGTAGGCTGTTTTATGTGGGTTAATCATGTATTCATCGATAGACTCTGGTTCAAACCCAGCGCAGTAGGCTAGACCACGACAAGCCTCCGTGCAGTTTGCCATGTGTGGTAATTGAAACTCAATCTCTGCGTGTTCAATTGTGTCGAGG
>UEXM01000671.1_pt2 | contig 12480 bp, 10 predicted proteins | sample 1796661 | NCBI WGS metagenome assembly UEXM01 (sample SAMEA4772469, study PRJEB27181) | metagenome | reverse complement strand
GCTTCGAAGTACAGCGGATCTTGGATGTACATGGGTTCAGGAAGTTTACCAACAGAAATGGCAGATTTTCGTATTCCTCACGATAGACATCCAGGAGGATTATCAGGGGATCGCAATTACGGTATAGCTTTATGGTCTGGATCATACTTTCACATGACTGGTTCGGCAGGCAATCCTCCAACTGCTTCAATACACGGTCATTTGACTCTTGCTGGAGGAGATTACGCGTACGGTAGACGAGGTAACTTTAACAGCTCATTGGCCCAAGCCACAGATGGTGTTCAATTTGGATCTGGCTCTACGCTAAATATAGTGGCTCAAAACAGTAACGGTATGCACGAACCGTATATGACATTTATTAAACCCGGTACCTCCGGCATAGGACTTCATACATTGGCACACGTTACTGGTAGTAACACTAAACTTGTAATGAGAACTATGAACTTTGCACATCCTTATAGGGACTTAATGACATGGGATGCTAGTGGTGCTAGAGTCGGAATTTTAGATACCAGTCCAAGTTATACCTTAGACGTTGGTGGAACTATTAATGCTAGTGAAATTAGAATTAACGGATCGGTAGTAACCACAGGTGGATTAGGAAATGTTTCAGAGGATACGAGTCCACAATTGGGAGGCGACTTAGATTTAAACGGTGATGATATTACTGGAACGGGTAATATAAACATCACTGGAACTGGAACTTTTAGTTCCACATTAGTAGCAAACGGTGACTTTACAGTGGATACCGATTTACTATTCGCAGATGTATCTGCAGATAAGGTGTCGATAACTGGAACTGGTACAAATAAAGTAACAAACAAAACACTTCAGATAAACTTTAATAATGCCTCAGCTGAGCCACATACTGGAAACAATATTGGTGGTGGTGGAGCTGGAGATGGTGTATTAATAGAGAACCATAATACTACCAACAATAGCTATGCAAACTTAGACTTTAGAGCGGATGCTGCTGATGGTAGAATAGCTCTTCAGCGTAAGGGAACAAACATAGGAGATTTTGTATTTATTAATGACAACTCCGGCATACACGAAACACTGAGGATTACTGCCGCTGGAGATCTTCATTTAAACGAAAATGTTCTATTTGATTCTAGTGCTAGAGTAATTGCAGGTAAGACTAGAATGTTTATAACATTTGGTAGAAACAGTACTATTTCAACAACTGGTACCACAACGTTTGAAGGTTTTGGTACAAATGGTACAGCTAATGGTGAAGGTTATAGGATGATTCGAGCTGGTGAAATAACTGGAGTTTCAACACATTATGATATTATCAATGCCGGTGGCAGTGGATCGACCTGTAAGGTGCAGGTTACAAAGAATGCTATTGATGTTACCAATGCAAACGTAACACATACCTTTGTAGCTGGAGGAGACGGAACGCACACAACATTTGCCGCTGGAACTCATACCTTTTCGGCAGGAGATAGAATAGGTGCAGATTTAATACTTTCAGCTGTAAGTAGTACAGTATCGTTAGATGACTGTACTATAGTAGTAGAAATAACATGTTAAAGGAGAAAATAAAGTGAAAATAACTTTTGATGAAATAATAGAAGTAGTATTGCATCACGAGGGTGGTTATGTAAATGACCCTAAAGATCCTGGTGGTGAAACTAATTTTGGTGTATCTAAACGAGCATATCCAGATGTAGACATTAAAAACCTCACAGAAGATGGTGCTAAGGATATTTATAGAAGAGATTATTGGGATAAGTATAAATGTGAAGACCTTGAAGAAGATCTTCGCCATATCTATTTTGATATGTGTGTAAATATGGGTGCAGGTCGTGCAACTAAAATATTGCAAGAAACTGCCAACGCTAAAGGAGCGAATCTAAAAGTCGATGGTTTCATCGGACCCAAAACAATCTCGGCTTTAAAGGGCGCTGAACTCGAAAGAGTCAGAGCTTATAGATTAAAATATTATGCCAATCTAGTCGAAAGAAAGCCCGACTTAGAAAAGTTTTACTTTGGTTGGTATAGACGAAGTTTAGAAGTCTAAGGAGAAAATAAATGGCTTTAGAAGATACAGCACTGCCAAATATAAAACCTCTAGGAAGTCCTTCTGGAAGGTTTGATGCGTCCCCACTGGCTGAGACATCTTTGGGTAATTTACAGGCTACACCTGATACATTAGCTGGAGAAGATATTGGTGGAATAGCTGGGGGAAGTAATATACCCTTGCTCAAAAATGATACGTCAATATCTGGAAGACACGACATGGGATCTTCAACGTATGGAACAGGCGGACCAACACAATTGAGTCAGAATGACCCGTTTGGTGATATTTAAAAATAAACATGTACATTTAAGGTAGAATCGTTTAAATTCTAGTAGGTCAAATTATGGATTTTGCAAAAAACTTAATATATGAAACAATGTATGGTAAGGACTGTATCGTCTTAGATAAGTCTGCTGTTGATAGATACATAAAATCCAATAGAATAGATGAATCTGCAACTGTTCAAGGTGTTTATTCGGATGAAGGGTTGTATGATTTTTTTGCTAGCTTTAAGGATTATAAAAAAATATCCGATAGTAAGGCTACAAAAATATTGGGATGGCCAATTGTAGATTATATGCTTTCAGATATTGCTAGAGATCCATTTTTTGAAGTAGGTTTTATGGAGGATGATGGGCATCTAATGAAGGGTAGAGCAAACACTATTTCATATGGTGGAGCAGTTATGACCGGTGATGATACATTAGACGGTGGCGATAAACAATATATGAAAGAGCTCACCAATATTGTAGATCAATTGGGTTGGGATATAATAAAGTGGATGGGTATAGGACCAAATAGAAAAAGTCAAGTGGTAGTTATTCCTTCATATATGCAAACCCCTATGAATGCAAAGTTAAATGAAGACATAGTTATCAGGGTTCAATTTAATGAAGAGTTTGGGGCTCCAGCTGGAATCATTCCTTCACCAAGTAGAAAGGGTGTAAAACGGGCAAAAAATAGAAAAGACAAATCAATATATTCAGAGCAAGAACACAATATAGAAAAATTGGTAGCAATATACCCAGGAAGATTTCAACCATTTGGTCCACATCATAAGGCTTCATATGAATTTTTAAAATCTAGATTTGATGAGGTTTACATTGTAACTGGCAACAAAACAGGTGGAACTAGACACCCAATGAATTTTAGTCAGAAAAAACGCCATATGATGAAAATGGGTATACCTTCTAAGGCTATAGTTCAAGATAAGCAAGTTTACGCACCGAAATCATTAATGAAAAAATTTGATGAAAACACTACTGCTTTTGTGTTTGGAGTTGGTCAAAAAGATGAGGGAAGGTTGAGTGGTGGAAAATATTTTAAACCTTACAGACAAAACTATAATAGACTTAAAGGTTTTAAACATCAGGGTTACACACTACAGTTACCTCATAAAAGTGTTAATGTCGGAGGTATGGAAATAAGTGGTACCACAATGAGAAAACTGTTAGGATCTGAAAAATTTGATGTTAATATGAAAAAGAAAGTTTTCAAAAAACTATTTGGATATTTTGATCCTAAAGTGTTTGACTTGTTTACAACATCTTTTAAAGAAGAAATAAAACTCGATGTCAATGTTGGCGATACTATTTTAGTTGGAAGGTTTAAAAATAAAAAAATAAAAGTAAAAGACATCGGTAAAGATAAACATGGCATGCCGACTATAAATGGTCGAAAGATTGTTAATTTTAGGAAGCTAACCGAGAAAAAAGAAACATTCAGAGCAATAAATAAAGATTCTGGTAAGGTAGCAACGTTCGATAGTGAAAAGGCTAGGGATGCGGCAATAGAAAGAGGTACTCACAATAAAGTTGATAAGCCAAAGGTAAAGGTACCAAAGATAAAGTTTAAAGCACCAAAGGTTAAGATACCAAGTTTGGCCGATCTACAGAAGAAAAAAGCAGATACGAAAGCCAAGTATGGTAATAAACCACGTAAACCAAATATTGTTGATGGTGTAGATGTAATACGAGATGAAGATGATTTAGAGCATTTTAAGTATACGTTTACGAAGGAAGCTGAAACAGTTGACGACGTAAATGATTATGGAGATCGTGTAGCAGAGCAGTATAGAAGTCAAAAAGAAAATATGCCAGAAGATCAACGTAGACAACTAGAAGGTGATGCACAAAGCTGGAAAAAACTTGGAGGTTACGAAGCAATACAGGATGCAATAAGAAACGGCGAGATATCAGAACAAGATATAAGAGACAGAAATGAAAGAATGAGTGAAATTGCACATACGAGTACAATAAAAGCTGAACAACCAATAGAACGTGGAATCGTTATTCCAACAGAAGATGCTGATACGTTTTTAGATAGGTTTGTAGAAGGTGAAATGGTTGAAATACCAGATGAAAGTGGACACGGTTCTAGTGGGTTTAGTTTAAGTGCCGGCACTGCTAGATTTTTCAGTAAACCAACAAACGATTATGAAGATGAAACTTCTATTATTATACGCATAGAGCCAAACGAAAATGGCCAAATACGGGGTTTGTATATAGATGGTGAAGACAGTGATTTTTCCAGTGAACAAGAATTAATAAGGAGTTCAAAATCTAAAGCAAATGTTAAATCTGTAGAAAAAGTAAAATATCCAAGTGGTAAAATGGTGATTATAGTAACACTACAAGAGCCAAACGAATTAACAGAATCTACAATAGATTTGATCGATAAAGAAGTTGGAGATGATATTTCTAAAAAGTATTTAGAAGGACCACTCAATCCAGATTCTAGAAAAAACAAAAACGAATCAATAGAAAAGGGGTTATTGCTTATGGGAGGAGCCTATGGACATATGGCACATCCGTTTGATGATTATGGATTAACCTTTGGGGAACTAAAGGACATAATAGACTTAGGGTTACAGGGTAAATTAGATAAAGAAGAAGCAGTCACAGAAAAATTAGATGGCCAAAATATTATGATCTCAGCAATAGACGGAAAAGCCGTTGCTGCTAGAAATAAGGGTGACTTAAAACGTGGTGGAATGAGTTTAAATGGTGTAAAAGCTAAATTTAAGAATCACATTCCAAGTGTTAGGGACGCATTTGTATTTTCTGTAAAGGACATTGCGTCTTCAATTGAGAGAATGTCAAATAAAGATCAAACGTCATTATTCGATAATGGCAAAAACTGGGCAAATATAGAAATAATTTATCCAGAAAATTTAAATGTAATAGACTACGATGCCCCTGCTACAGTAGTATTTCATGGTATATTAAAATATAATCAAGCTTGGACACCGTCTGGAGAAGTAAAATCTGGAGGAGCAAAATTAGCTGCTATTATAAACAAAGTTAATGGTGCAATAAAAACTAAATTTTCTTTCAAGGGTCCAAATGTTGTAAAATTGCATAAGGATAAGGACTATACCGCAAAGAAGGGAAAATATACTAGCGCTTTGACAAAGTTGCAGAATATATATAGATTAAAGGATAGTGATGAACTATCTATATGGCATCAACATTTTTGGTTAGAGTACATATTAAATGGAGCAAAGTCTTCGGATTTTGCAAATATACCAGACAATATCCTATATCCTCTCATGAAGAGGTGGGCATTTTCTGATAAAAGTTATAAAATGACAGAAATCAACAAGTTAAAGAGTGAACATCCAAAGTTTGTAGATTGGGTACGGTCTACTGAAAAGCTTGACCATGCTAAAATGTTAAAGAATAACATGCAGCCATTTGAACAAATATTCTTTGGTGTTGGAGCCGAAATATTGGCAAATGCTAGTAATTTTCTAAGTGTTAGCCCAGAAAAAACTGCTAAAAAATTAGTAGACGATTTAAATAAGGCGTCTAAATCGTTAATGGCTAAGAAAGATTTTTCAAACATTGACAAATTAAGAACACAGTTGGCAAAATTAAAATCTATGCCTAACATATCTAAAGCTGCTCCAACTGAAGGTGTAGTTTTTAAATATAATGGTAAAGTTTTTAAGTTTACAGGGTTCTTTGCACCAATAAATCAAATTTTAGGACTAGAAAAGTTTTCGAGGTAAGTTATGAATAGTGAAGATAGAGCATTAAAGAACATATTACAAGGAAAGCCAGTTGAAAAAGTTGCTTGGGTTGGATATGAAGGTAAGAAGCAAAAACCTGGTGACCAAAAAAGTAGATTGACAGATATAATGGCTGAAGCTAGAATGCCATGGTTTTGTCCAAAGTGTGACAAGGTAATGAAGAAAAAATTAGACAATAAAATGTGGACTCTTTTTGGACATTGTTTTGATTGTCAAGTAGACTTTGAACACGATCTACGAACAACTGGAAAATTTGAAGAATGGCAATCATCTAAGGTTTTAAGGAATAAGAAATCAATAATTTTGGAACAAATACAATCCATAGAAAACTGGCAACAACAGGGAGATTTAAAGGTTGTAGAACCCGTTAATCCAGAGTCAGGAGCTGTACATATTGAAACATATGAAGTTGATCCAGCAACAAAAAAATTAGCAGAGCAAGCTCTAATAGATTTAAATAATGCATTACAAAGTATCAATGACACCATAGAGAAGTTTGATGGCCAAAGAAAATAAAGCCGATATAAAAAAAGCAATAACCAGTGAATACGTAAAGTGTGCATTGGATCCAATTTATTTTATGAAAAATTATTGCTATATTCAGCATCCTATGAAGGGAAAAATGAAATTCGCTTTATATCCATTTCAAGAAAAAACACTTACTGCATTAAAAGATAATGACTATAACATAATATTAAAAGCTAGACAGCTGGGAATATCCACCTTGAGTGCAGGATACTCCCTCTGGCTCATGAACTTTCACAACGATAAGAACATATTGGTCATTGCTACAAAACAGGATGTAGCAAAAAACTTGGTAACAAAAGTTAGAGTAATGCACAAAATGTTACCGTCATGGTTAAGTCAAACTTGTATAGAAGATAATAAACTATCTCTAAGATATAAAAATGGATCCCAAATAAAAGCAGTTTCGTCTACTGGAGAAGCTAGTAGGTCTGAAGCTCTATCTTTACTTTTAATAGATGAGGCAGCCTTCATTAGAAATATCGATGATATATGGACTGCATCTCAACAGACGCTAGCAACTGGTGGTAAATGTATTGCACTATCTACTCCAAACGGTATGGGAAATTGGTTTCATAAAACATGGTCTGAAGCAGAAGCTGGTACAAACAATTTTAATTTTATACGGTTACATTGGACGGTTCACCCAGATAGGGGAGAACAGTGGAGATCTGAACAAAACAAGTTGTTGGGAATCGATGCAGCCGCACAAGAGTGTGATTGTGACTTTATTAGTTCCGGGCAATCAGTCGTTCCTGCAAAGATTATAAAGGAAATACAGGATAAGTGTGTACACGACCCAATAGAAAAAAGATATTCAGATGGTTTATGGTTGTGGAAGCATCCAGAACCAAATAAAAAATACATATTATGTGCTGACGTTGCAAGGGGAGATGGTAGTGATTACTCTGCATTCCATATTATGGACTTGGAAACATTAGAACAAGTAGCAGAATTTAAAAGTAAAGTTGATACAACACGATATGCAGGTATATTGTTATCTGTTGGTACAGAATATAACGATGCTCTAATGGTTGTTGAGAATAACAACATTGGTTGGGCAGTACTACAAGTATTACTTGATAGGGAATATAGAAATTTATTTTGGATGCGAAGAGATCTCAAATACGTTGATTCGCAAACACAGTATTCAAACAAATATAGGTCGGAAGATAGGAATATGATACCTGGGTTTACAACAAGCTCAAAAACTAGACCTTTAGTAATTGACAAATTGTCTAAGTTCTTGCAAGAGGGACATGTACGCATAAACTCTATTAGAACTATTGATGAATTGTACGTATTTATATTTAACAACGGCCGTGCTGAAGCTATGAAGGGCTACAATGACGATCTGGTTATGAGTATGGCTATTGGATTATGGATACGGGAAACAAGTCTTAGACTACATGAGGAAAATTTAAGAGTGACTAGGGACGCTATGTCAAAGATAGATACAAACTCTGGAGTTTATACTATAGAAGAAGAAAACGATTACGGTTGGAAACAACACGTAGGGGACAAAAAAGAATCACTAACTTGGTTAATATAAAATGGCACAACAAGACAACTTTTTAGATAGAATAAGAAGACTTTTTTCGTCTAACGTTATTGTAAGAAACGTAGGTGGTAAAAAGTTAAAGGTCATCGACACTGATGATATACAACAGGGCTCTAGAACATTGATGGATAGATACACTAAGATGTTCAATACAGGAGCTGGATATAGTAGTCACATGGGATATAGTGGAGAATTGGCTAAAGCTCAAAGGATGGCTATATTTAGGGATTACGAATCAATGGATGACGACTCTATTTTGGCATCTGCACTTGATGTTTATGCAGATGAATCAACCATGAAATCTGAATATGGAAACGTTTTAGAAATAAAGTCAAATAATGCACAAATAAAGGAAATATTACATAATTTATTTTATGACATTTTAAATATTGAATTTAATTTATGGCCATGGATAAGAAATATGTGTAAGTATGGCGATTTTTATTTGCATTTAGAAATATCAGAAAAGTATGGAATTGTAAATGTACAGCCTCTTTCTCCGTACGATGTATCTCGTGTAGAAAATTTTGATGCAGACAATCCATATGATGTTAAATTTGTTTTAGATGCCACAGATCCTAGAAATGTAATAGGGAACACAAATAGAAGAGAATTAGAAAATTTTGAAGTTGCTCATTTTAGATTGCTATCCGATTCTAATTACGCACCATATGGTAAGTCTATGATTGAAGGTGGAAGACGTGTGTGGAAACAGTTATCTCTTATGGAAGATGCTATGTTAATACATAGAATTATGAGAGCTCCAGAAAAGAGGATATTTAAAATTGATATTGGTAACTTACCTCCAAATGAAGTAGACACATACATGCGAAGAATCATGGATAAGTCTAAGAAGGCTCCAGTTGTAGATGAACAAACTGGAGAATACAACCTTAGATATAATATGCAAAACTTGACTGAAGATTTCTATTTACCAGTTAGGGGTGGAGATAGTGGAACACAGATAGAACAGTTACCAGGTTTAACGTATGAAGCAGTTGAAGATATAGAATATTTAAGAAATAAACTACTAGCAGCGCTTAAAATACCTAAAGCTTTCTTAGGATATGAAGAAGGTGTTGGATCTAAAGCTACTTTGGCTGCAGAAGATGTTCGTTTTGCTAGAACAATTGAAAGAATTCAAAGAATAACAATTAGTGAGTTGACTAAGATTGCAGTTGCTCACTTATATGCACAAGGGTTTACTGATTCTGCTTTAGTTGACTTTGAATTAGAATTAACTGGTCCTTCTACTATTTATGAACAGGAAAGACTTGATTTATGGGCAAAGAAAAATGATTTAGCCGAGGCTATGAAGAGAGATGGTTTATTATCTACAAAATGGGTTTATGATAACGTTTTTAACTTTAGTGATGAAGAAGTTGAAAATATTAGAAAACAAGTAATAGAAGATAAGAAGCAATCGTATAGGCACAGTTCTATTGAAAATGAAGGAAATGATCCTGCTCAACCTGCACAGGAAGGGCAAATGAAATCTACTTCTCAACCTTCAATGTCAGATGAAAATAGTGATGACAAAGGTTTAGATAGGGACAAAGAAGATCGCGAGACTTATGGTGTAAGGGATGCATTGGGAAAGTATGACTATGCACAATCAGCCAGAAAAGATAATACGCCAGATATAAAACAGAACTATAGAAAGAGTCCTTTGGCTCTCTCCCATATGGATGCAATGACGAGAAACATGAAAAAATCAGAAGTGCAGATAATAAGAGAGATAGAAGGATTAGATGAAGAATTAAAGGGTGATGAAAAAGACTAGATTTTTATAGTCTCTTTATATTTATTAATGAAAACTTAGCTAGGTATAGATTATATGAAGCATTCGAAATTTAAAAATACAGGCTTGTTATTTGAGCTGTTAACTAGACAAATAACATCAGATATTTTAAATGAAAGGGATTCGAAATCATCGAGTATCCTTAAAAAACATTTTAACAAAAATTCTGAGCTATTCAAGGAGCAGAGACTTTTCTCTGCAATATTGGATTCTAAATTTAAAGATAAGCAAAGAGCTGAAAAGATGGTTGAAACATCCATAAAGGCGTTTTCTTTAAATATTGACACCAAAAAATTAAATAGGGAAAAATACGAAATTATAAAGTCAATAAAGGAAAACTTTGACGTTTCAGATTTTTTCAAGAACAGAATACCAAATTACAAATTAATGGCGTCAGTACATAACATATTGACCAAAAACTATTCTAATCCAGTTAGTTATGATAGAAGCTACCAAACAGTAGTTGAAAACATGATGACTCCGTCTAAGAAAATCGAAGAAAGTTTGATTAGTGAATTAAAAACAGAAAACAAAGATTTAAGAGCTTTAGCCTACAAGATCTTGGTTGAGAGGTTTAATAAGAAATATACTGGGTCTTTAACTGGTGAACAAAAAACGGTTTTGAGAGAGTACATTAATTGTATATCCAATTCGACGTCTTTGAACAATTTTATAAGTTCCAAGTTCAAAAGCGTATTGTTAGAAATTAAAACACTATACCCACAGATTGAAAATAAAGTTGTAAAGATCAAATTAAAAGAATGTGTAACATTGTTGAATAAAACATCTGTATCACAGAAAAATATTGATAACAATGTTTTAAAACTTATGAGATTCTATCAGCTTGTATCGGAGGTTAAGGGTGTCCTTAAAAAGTAAAAGACTAGCAGAATTCATAAAGGAGCTTATTCGTAAAGAATTGAAGGAAATGAGCTCAACTGGTGGTATTGATGGTGGAGAAGGTCCTCCTAAAACTCCATATGCCTTCAGAGATCCAGAGGATGAAGAAAAAGATGACGACGATTTAAAATTGTCAACTGGTATGAGTGTGGTCAAAGAGAATTATTGGCATTATAGAAATGATGATACAATGTCAACAAAACAAAAATTAGCTAAGTCTATGACGGAAATAAGAAATAAGATTGTTGAAATAGAAAAGCTTGTCAAATACAATGTAAAACTTAAAAACGAAATGAAGTTCCAGTCAGACAGTTACATGAAGAGAACTAAAGTTGCTTTGAATAAGATTTCAGAAAAACTAACAAGACTCGGAACAAAAGTAAAGGACCTAGTATAATGGATAAATCACTATTAGTAGACACAATTCTCTTCGATGTAGATCCTAGTCAGATTAATGAATCTATGGATAAAAATGGAGGCAGATTGGTTGTAAAGGGAGTTTTACAACGTGCAGAATCTAGGAATCAAAACGGAAGAGTTTATCCTAGGGAAATTCTTATGCGTGAAGCAAAGAAATATACAAATGAATTTATAAGTGAAAGGCGAGCAATGGGCGAGTTAGATCATCCAGACAGTTCAGTCGTAAATTTACAAAACGTTTCTCACAATGTTTTAGAAATGCATTGGAGAGGAAATGATCTTTTAGGAACAGTTGAAGTATTAAGTACACCAGCTGGAAACATATTAAAAGAGCTTTTTAAAAGCGGAATTAAACTAGGTATAAGTTCTAGAGGTTTGGGTTCAATAAAACAAGAATCATCTGGAGATGAAGTACAGAAAGATTTTGAACTAATTGCATTTGACTTTGTATCTAATCCGTCAACACACGGTGCATTCTTAAGTCCAGTGAATGAGTCTAAAGGATCGATCGTATCGGAAAATAAATGGGGACCAGTAGAGGTCAGTATCAGAAACATTTTGATGGGGAACTAAGATGGCAAAACTTAAAGATTTAATTAACGAAATTGGTATTGGTGGAATGGTATTCCCTGAAGCTATTGGGGATATGAAAAGCAATAGAAATGATGGTGCTTCACTTTTAAAGATAGCAAAAGAATTGGTTGCTAAAGAAGAAGATGAAAAACTAATGACCAAAGAAGATTTAGTAGAAAAAGTTTCTAACTTTTCAACATACGGTCCTTCTATATACAAAAAACATAATTTAGCAGAAGTTGCAGAAATATTTGTTGAAATATCTAGAGCTGCCCAAAAGCACGTGGTTGATGAGACACAAGATTGGTTTGATAAAGTTACTGTTCAGAGAAACATGAAAGATTTACAAAAGCAAGCTGGTGGATTTGCTAAAATTGCAAATGAAGCTCAGGCTTTACAAGATAGGATGTCAGCTTTATATGAAGATATGGGTGGAATACTAAATAGATATTTTGAAATAAAAGAATCAAATGAAAAAAATGGAGAAGCGTAATGCTGCTTAAAGAATTTTATACAGGTATGTATGGTAAGCTCATTACTGAAGTAGATGACGATCAGATAATCAAATATAAAGATGCAGACGGTGAATCTAAAGAGATGTCTGCTAAAGCTGCAAAGAGAATGAGTAAAGATCATCC
>UEXM01002620.1_pt1 | contig 12481 bp, 13 predicted proteins | sample 1796661 | NCBI WGS metagenome assembly UEXM01 (sample SAMEA4772469, study PRJEB27181) | metagenome | reverse complement strand
CAAGTTCATGTCCTGCGTCCTCTAGAAACTTTCTCAGTCCTAGTTCACCCGACACACAACCTAACAAATCACCTGCATTGAAATCTCTGCCTTTTGGTGATGGTAGCGTCATGCCATCTGGATACTTCTCTAACTTGGGGAGATCCGTAAGTGGATAACTCTCAGGCATTCCGCCTTTAGGGTCGTCGTATAATACGCATAGTATTTTCATTTTATCTCCTGTTAGTAATATTGATTATACAGAATTGTCTAGGTATTGTCTATATAATTGTTCCGTGGCCATGTTTTTACCTTTGGCCTCAACCTGTATGTCAAAGTTCTCAGAGAAGCTCAACGCCCAGTCATTTACCTTTCTGTTTGGTAATAGGTCCGAGTGTGCCCGTAGTTTCTGTTTTTTGCAACCTCTGTCTAATAGATCTTTCATGTTATGCATCTCTGTGTGCATAGTGTCTGTTAATCCTGCGACTGCAAGGTGTTCGTCCCTGGAGTAAGAATAGTGCATACTAGGTCTCACACCACGCCAACTGTCTATAACTCTTTTGACTCTATCATCTGTTGCTTCGATGTATTCTTCATCCCTGATCCAATGGTGGTGTATGTCCAGAACCAATGCTAGATGTTTTTCCAACATCAAGGACTGATCCAGTCCATGAGACATCTCATCATTCTCGATAGTAATAAGGTTTCTTGCCTCTTGGGATAACCTAGGCAGTGCTTTTATAATACCGTCAGGCCCTTGCTTACCTGAGATGTGTACGTTTATCTTGCAACCATCCTGGAAGCTCTTGCCGAACCCCATCCAACGTGCCATGTCCGCATGATATTCAAATTCCTCTATGCTACGTTCAACGATGTCAGGCGTTGCACTTGAGAGCACACAGAATTGTCCAGGGTGGAAACTAATTTTGACGTCTAATTTTCTTGCAGTCTCACCTACGGGTGCAAATAAATTTTCTAAATGATTTTGTAACTCAGGCTGTTGCCACCAGGACTTCCAGTCTTTTTCTGTGTAGCCTTGTAGCATTTCACTACCTAGTCTAACCATCCTACGTTCAGGTGGAAGTGTGCCAACACGTTGTATCAATCTACGTGCGGCCAGTGTGTTATGGGTCATAATGTCCCACTGTCGTTGTACCGCTTCGTCCTTGTGTTCTCGAAGCCATCGCATTGTTGTACTTCTACCATTCAGTTCCCTGTCCTTGGCGTTGACTTTCATGCCACCAAATTCGCTAGTGTCATTGAGCCATTTGCAACAGAAACCGAAACGTTGTACCATGCGTGTATTATAACAGATATTTGTAATGTGTCAAGTAAGGCGGCGTTTACCGCCTTACTGATTGTAATATGATATTACTTTTGTGATTCGTATGCGTCCAATGTTTTTTGGAATTTTCCTGCGTGTGATTTCTCTGCTTTGGCCAGTGTTTCAAACCAATCAGCGATTTCCTCGAATCCCTCTTCTCTGGCAGTTCTTGCCATGCCTGGGTACATGTCTGTGTACTCATGCACTTCACCTTTGACTGCAGATTTAAGGTTGTCGGCTGTTTCACCCATCTTCTCGCCTGTTGCTGGATCTCCAACTTCTTCCAGGTACTCTAGGTGTCCGTGTGCGTGTCCTGTCTCACCTTCTGCTGTGCTTCTAAACACAGATGCCACATCTGGTGCACCTTCTATGTCGGCCTTCTGTGCAAAGTAAAGATATCTTCGGTTGGCTTGTGACTCGCCCGCGAAAGCATCCTTGAGATTCTGTGCTGTCTTACTTTCTTTTAATTCCATAATATTTTCCTTTTAGTTGCAAATGCAAACTATTTGCAATGGTTAGTTTTAAACGAAAAAAAGGAACCACAAGGATTCCTTCTTTATAATAATTATAAACTACTTATTTGATTTTGTCAACTACTCTAACAAAGTTTCCATCATGGCCCAGTGTCCGATGATATCACTACAATGAAGTTTGAAACCGTATTCCCTATCAATGTCACGTAAGATCTTGTTGGCTTTGGCCATGCTCAATCCAACGTTGGCAGGTAGTTGTAGTGCATTTATTGTTTTTCTTCTTAGTGCTGTTGCGGCCTGTACCCTGTGCCAGCCGTCTGTAAGCAGGTAGTATCCAGAGTCTTTGATTGGTGTGACGAGGATAGGATCCCAAGCACCATCTTTTTTTAATTTGTCAATCCATGTCCGTTTTTCTTTGTTTAGTGGACGTTCAACACCCAACCCCATTTCAGCCATGGTGACCAATTTGTCTATATCTACTTTAACCTTTTTAATTTTAATCGCTTTCATAATCTATATAATTTATGTCCTGTATTATTTGCCATTGCGGTCCACGTGGCCACGGTTTTTCCCGTAATGGATAACTATTCTCGTCTGATATTTCTCTAAACTTGTTCGCACAGGCCGGACTGCAGAAAGGTTTTATTAACCTCTTGTCGTATTTAGAATCGTGTATGCTGTCGTACCAGTAAATTGCGTTGATAAATGTTTTTTTACAGACGTAACAGGTGTGTGTCTTAGTCATTGCCAGGGAGTTTGGTCATCTGTTGAGCACCGCCCATATTGATGTACCCTGCCTTGTGTCTATTGAAATCCGGTTCTTCTTCAGAGACTAGCAATATGTCGTTCTCGTCTATCATTCGTACCTCTAGTTCAATACCGATATCACCTGCTGATCCTTTTTCTTTTCTTTTGATTTTGAAAGCTCTCGACCATCTGCCATGTGCAACCAAAATCCATTGTCCGACCACAACGTCGTGTTGTTCTTTTCCAACAGCATACACCTTACCCCATCTAGGATGGATTCCTTCTGCTGTTCCGTCATCGTCTACAAGTATTATACCGCCTTTGGATTTGGTCTCTCCAAAATGCATGTCTGAAACTAGTACTCTATTTTTAAGAGGTGTAATATCGTTCTCGATAGTGTATTGCTTTCCACCATCTCCCCCGAATCCTTTTGCTTGTAAGTCTTGTATGTGTCCCATTATAGGATTATTTTAACAGATTTATTCAAGTCCGTCAAGTGCGGCGTCAATGCCTTTTTTGGCTGTGCTTTCCGCTTTTTTGACCTGTGTTGCAATTTTTTTCTTTGGTGCAGGTTTAGACGCTACTGTTTTTTGCACAGGCTTAGGCGGTGGTCCTTTTGGTGCTGGCATTGGCTTTGCTACCGGAGTATCGCTGACCATACCTTTAGGTTGCTCGTAATACTTTTTGATTATAGTCTCTTTCGGAGTTACAACTTTACCACCTGCTCCTAGCACGTCGCCTCTAGCATTTACATTCATGTTACCAACTGCCTGTATTCCTTCGTTGGCCGCTCTAAGTTTTTCTATGTCGATCATTTTGCCCTGCATTGATCTGTACATTTTTTTTCTGGGTGCTCTTGCTACCATAATAATATGCTCCTATTTCTATTACTTATCATCTTAAAAATTCAGTGATATCTAAATTGTACAGCATAGGATTTATCTTGTGTACTCCTATTAAGAACAAGCACAAACTGGCCACACTAGACCCTCTGCCTACACCCCATACAATATTGTTTGCCCTTAATGTGTCAACGAAGTATATCAAGAACTGTAACACTCGTATGAATTGCTTCTTTTCAAACAGATCATATTCCATTTGCACCCTAAACTTTTCTTCGTCATTTTGACAACGGTCGAGTAACCATTGCAAAACATTGATTTGGTAATACTTGTCAGGCATGTGCCATTTGTCGCAGTTTGCTAGGTCAAAATCCAAGATATCGTCTCTGTGAGGTGCTGTCTTTATCACAGGCAAGTCTATGCCAAGTTCTTTTAAACTGTTTGCATACTTGTCGATGTCACCGAAGTACAGTTTTGATATGTCGAAGTCTGGATTTGTGTAGAGTAGGTCAATGGTATCCTCCTCAGAGAATATTACATCACCGTGATCATTTGTTTTTGTCTTTGCCGCCATCTAAAACCTTTGGTTGGAATTCAAATATTTTAGCATGATACTCGTGCTGTTTGTCAACGGGAATATCTTGGTTATTCCAACTAAAGTGTCCTGTGTAGATGCCTTTATCAAGTTCTTGATCATATGTTGCCGTGTCCGCCCTCAACCACCATGGATCGAATTTGTTGTATTTTGCTGAAAACCAATCGGGTCTATCTAACAGTATAAGCTCTTTGCTGTCTTTGTCAACCTTATAGGTAATACCGTCTCCTTGCCATGATGAAAGTTCTATGTAATTTATAACAATTTTACTAGACAGTATTGAATTGGCTTTGCAGAAACACACAGCGGCCATGATCTGGTCATAGGGCGGCTTTGGTAATTCAACAAACCTATTAGTACTGGATTTTTTTAGGTTATGGTATAGAGGTTCGTCCCTCCATGTTGTAATTGTGTTAGCAAAAACCTGTTCAAAAAGATTTTTGAGTCTATCAAAGTATTCTGTTTGTTCTTTTAAACTTGCAGTGTGGGGAGTTAAAGATATGTTTAGTTTGTATTCGTTTGCAAACAACTCTCCGTCGACTATGATTATTGATTTGAATTTTGTCTTCCAAGTAAATGTATTTGACATCAAAACTATTTACTAGTCGATGTTGACCAGGTCGCCTAGGTCTGGTTCATTACGTAACTTCTTATTGTTCTTGTGCCATTCCTCTATACGTTTCTGTCTCACAGCATCTTGGTAAGTCCTTAAGGCCATTTGTAAGTTCTGTAACAACTCGGGATTCCTACCACGCCTCGCAATAGCAACTTTTCGAGAAAGTTCTTTTATTCTTTTGGATATGTCTTCCTCGGACATGTTGCCTATCTCTTCTTGTAATGGATGGAAGTACATTATACTCCTTAGTTATTAGGCGTACTGTTTACCTAGTTGGTGCATCAATATAGTAGTACCACCGTCCGGAGACATTAATTCAAAAAGGAATCTGCCAAGTCCTGTAGTAATTTGATCTGATGTTCCGTCACTTCCGTGAACGTTATCTGCTTTGATAACCGCACTTGGGAAAGTTAAGACTCCTGTAGAAGTAGGTGCCACTGTAATGTCCAATATTATTCTGCCCAACGCTCCAGTTGGCGGAAAATTAGTTATTGTAAAAGTTGTATTTGCTGTCACTGTCAATGTTTGGTAGTGTCCATTCTCATGATTCAATGTTACTGAACCACCAGACACAGATCCATGTGCATAAACTGTTTGAGAAGTGTCTTTGAATTTTGCTCGGGAAACTTCATTGTCGGCGAAGTTACTAGCGGCATCTTTACTGGCTTTATTTGTCTGTAGGTCTTCTATTTCATCTTTAGCGAATTGAAAGTTATTTGATGTCTCCGAGAAGTTATCTCTAAATCCTTGTGATGAATTATCCTGTCCTGCCTTAGGGTATGTTCCGTCTACGTTACCTGGTACTATGCTACTTGCCATTTATTAAATTCCTCTGTCTCTAAATTTAAGGTATTTATCGTTAGATCTCTCCACCTTTATTATTGTGCCTGCAGAAGGTACGAGTTTGGTAAAATTAATTGTGGTCTGTTTGAGTCCAGTATCATGAGTAAACGTGATTCCAAACTCATGGTCTGCGGATCTTATAATACCGTCTGCGGTCAAATACGTTGGATTAGTTGCATCTGCAGTGACACCTTGCCCAACAAAAACGATGTTTGATCCTTCTTTGATCAAAGCATCTTCTTCATGTAATATTTCATCAACCACAAAAGCAGTAGTAGATCCGTCGCCTGTGAATGTTTGTGTTGCAACCTTGCTTTTAGTGACAACATATCTGTCTATTGTGAATTTTATGTTTTTAAATTCTAATTTTTTGTCTTCTATCCTTTTCTTGACCAGTCCTGATTTTCCTGGTTTGCAATAACATATTGGCACGGCCATAACATAACCCAGTGGTGCCAAATCTTCTGCCTGTGTGGTTTTCATCCAAAGAGGCAGGTAATCCCATTCTTTGTGTCCTAGGTTTTTCATTCTTGAACGCATGTTGGCTACCGCATTTGGATACAGTTTTTCTATTACACCTAAATCTGCACTAAGTTGGTTGGCATATCTTACTTTAGAACCAGACGTGCTAAATGATAATCCACCATCTGTTGTAACTTCGTAATTTGTATAATCTGCAGAAGCGTTCATGCTAGAAGCTCTAGGGCCTAATATAGGCTTAGTAACTGCTGATCTCAAATCAATTGATTGAGACACTGCATCGCCTGAGCTGTTTACCATGTTGTCATCAATTGTCAAATACACAACTTCATATTTTGTCGTTGATCCATCCTTGGCTACTGCTGTTTTCAAATCACCAAAGTATAAAGTTTTAGGGGCATGGTTCTGTTCCATCTGTACTTGGAATGCTGTAAGGGTTTGTGCTTCGAGACCCGACATCATTAGCATGTCTGGAGTATTTTTCATTCCAAAAGTAGCGTCTTCAGGTCGGTAAATGTTTTCAGGAGAGTTGATACTAGGATCTTGGGCTATGCTATAAAATATGTTCTGATCTATGAATGATGTGGCATGTCCTGTCATGTTTCCATACTCAACTGTCGTGTAAGGTATCTCTATGTTTAAAGTGAATGATTTGGTTGTCGCCGCCGCCTGATATTGATCACTTACCGTAACAGTAAATGTAAATGCTCTTGTTGAATCAGAGAAATCACTTGGATCAATTGTCCCTATTAGGTTTCCTTGTTCGGAAAGCGTTATACCTGTTGGCAAAGTTCCTTCGGTTACTGTGTATGACAACACCCTGTCCGATGCTTCTGTCACAGCCTCTATAGAAAGTGTGCTTGGGATGTCTGCTGTCAATGTTCCTATGACCAATGGAGTTGTGAATGATATGCCGATGTCAAGCTCACCAATTACTTTCATGGTGAAAGTTCTTTCAGAGAAAGTGACTAGGCCAGTTGCAACTGTCCTGTTGGCCTTGACAGTAAATGTATAATCAACTTCAATCGCAGACTGCCTTGCTAATTGTCCAAATAGTTCTCCTGTATTTGTATCTATAGACACACCTGGAGGTAACGAACCGGAACTTATACTGTATTCTAGATCAGCCTGTAAAGGATCAAAGTCTGACACATCGATTTTGACAAGAAGTTGGTTATCGTGTCTGAAGGTTCCTAGATCTGCATCAGTAATAAACACAGGTGGTCTTCCTGTATGTGAATCCATTGTAATGAAACTTGTACCAAGTAAAGTCTGATCAATAGTTACATTCGAGTTGGACACTACCCAGTAGTCCGCAGAGTAAACAAATATATTAAAGTTACGATCCACCTCCGAAACCCCATCTGTTACCCTTACTATGAAATCATAATTTATAGATCGAGATTTAGATATGACTGTCCTATCATAAATGTTTCTAACAGCAGTAGGTTCTCCACCATCGCTTGGTGTCAACGCAGAATAATCTGGAAAAGGATCAAAGTCATAACCACCCTGTGGTCCATATGCATCGTCGATTACAAGTTCAACCACACCTGAAATTTTTCCTTGTGGAGTCATTGTGACTCCTGGAGGTAGTGTTCCTTGCACAACTTCGTACACAAGATTCTGTCCTGCCTGTGTGTCAGAATCTGTTGCAACAATGTCGTATTCAATGTAAGAACCATCCAGCACAGTGACATTTCCTGTCACGTCTGCAGTTGTGAGAGTACTATCAGTTGTCGAAGTGCTGTCGGTAGTGTAAACAGTCGACAATGGCTTGTTGAGTTGTCCTGCTACTGTTGTGAATGTTGGTGCGTCTGCTCCTTTCACGTCTAGGGTGAATGTCCTATCAGTGATAGCGGATCCGGCCGTGGCTCGCACGACGAAGGTGTAAAGAGTTCTTTTGGCAACCTCAGCCGGAGTACCTGTTAGAAGTCCATCGGATGTAAGAGACATGCCAGACGGTAAACTTCCTGCTATCAGAGAGTAAGTTATGGCCGTGGAATCACTCGTATTCGCTTCGAGTTGTAGCGAAAATACTGATTGTTCGTCTATGGATGCAATTTTACCTGCAGTGGTAGACCACACTGGTGTTGCCATTTATCTTACTCCTTACACGGGTATTTATTGGCAATTAACTATGATTATTCTGTGTACGAATCCAATGTTCCAGATGTTGCCGTAAAGACTCACGCTTAGTCTTGTCTTGCTCACGTCGTATGGCATCCTCCAAGCGTTTTATCTCAGATTGTGGAGACTTATACTGTCTTTGATTCCTAAAATGTCTCTTCATTCTTGTGTCGTTGAAGACTAACTGTATTGTGTTGTTAACGATTAACTATTAACTTACTGCCGCAGTAAATGGTGTTGCTGGGTTGGCACCTGCGGCCACCCTCATCACACCCCTTACGTGATATTGGTTGGTAGCGATGTCTATCAATTCAAGATAATCACCAACAATACCGCCCGTTGTACCACCATTAAGTGTTATTGTATCTGAAGCCGCCACACTTGGGAAGGCCGTAACTGCTGTACCGTCTTCGTCTAGGTACAACATGATACCATCGATGGTGTCTGTAGCATCCGCTACCTGTATCTTGTAGTTTGATGTGTTTGTAACACTAACGATGAATTTGTAAACAGCACCTGTTCCTGTTGCCGCCGGTAGTGTTAATGTCACTGCCGCGTTACCGCCTACTTCGCCAAGTAGTAAAGTCCTTCCGGCGTGTTCCGCGATTGTTACTGCGTCTGTTGCCGTGAACGTGTGTATGGCTGGCAGGAATGATCCTGTCAATGTAAGTTGCGAAGCAACTGTTACCGCACCAGTACCCTGTGTTGAAATTGCAAGGTCACCGTCTGATGTGTCATTCTGTAATGCGTTTGTTCTCAAAGTTGTAGCCTCACACAATGTGAAGTTGGCCTCACCTGCAGTCAAGTTTGTGTTAGTTCCTGATATTACAACGTTCTGTCCAGCCGCCGGTGTCAAAGTGATAGCACCTGATGTTGCAGATAAAACGTTTCCGTCTAATCTTAGATTATCAACATTTAACTGTCCTGTTGTGGTTTGTGTTCCTGTGTGTGCAACAGGACCAAATAGAACTATGTTACCTGTTCCAGCGGGGTCAATTACAATGTCACCGTTGGTGTCTGATGTAATAGAACCGTCTGCTATAATGTTTAAATCTCCTACTTGAAAAGTTCCTGTTGTAAGTGATCCAGAGACTGTAGTGTTTCCTGTTGTTGCCACATCTGCTGTGTTAGTTGTGCCTTGTACTGTTAATGTACCGTCTACATTCACAGCGTCATTGATGTTTACTGTAGTAGAGTCAGCGGAACTTATTGTCGTACCTTTTAATGTTAATCCTGCCGCAACAACTGAACCTGTACCACCCGGTGTGATGTTTATGTCCGAGTTTGACGCTGAAGTAATGTTTGCGTCTTGGATTGTCAAGTTGTCTATGTTAGTCGTTGTAAGTGTGGTCACGCCACTGACACCAAGTGTCGAACTTGCCGTCACTGCTCCTGTCAATGTACTTGCACCACTCACGTTGATTGTTCCGTCAACAACCAATGCTTCATTGACATTGATTGCAGTTGAATCCGATGAATCTAATGTTGTACCGTTTACTCTCAATGAACCCAGGACCACATCGCCTGTACCACCTGGTGTGATGTTGATGTCTGCGTTTGAAGATGACGTGATGTTACTGTCTTGTATCGTCAAGTTATCAATTGTAGTTGTTGTTAGAGTAGATGCACCACTTACTGCTAATGTGCTTGATAAAGTCGCCGCACCTGTCAATGCTAATGTGCTTGATAAAGTGGCCGCTCCAGACACACTTGCAGTACCGTCAACGATTAATGCTTCATTAATGTTGATTGAACTTGAGTCATCTGAACTTAAAGTTGTACCTGCTATTCTTAGGGCAGATGCTACTACTCCGCCTGTGCCATTTGGTAATAAAACTATGTCTTCGTTTGATCTTGCTGTTGTGATCCTTCTGCCGTTAACGTCTAGGTCTCCACCAAGTTGTGGTGACGAATCTTCTAGAAGATCATTGGCCTCTGCTGTAGAGCCATATATTTCTGTGAAGTTATCGTTAATCTTGTCAAATGCTGTTCTTAGAGGATCACCCGTGCCGTCGTTTGCCGCTGATCCTATGTTAATAGTTTGTTGTGCCATGTTTAAAAATCCTTGTTAATAAGATTATTTATCAGCAATTCTAAGAACCTAATGTAATTTAGACGTCGAACGTTATCCTTTGAAACTTGAATACTGTGCTGTTATCTGAAATGTTTGTTACCAAAACCCTAACGTTTGAACCGTTGATGTCTGCTGAGAATGTTGTAAGTGGACCTGTGTAATCTGTCGTTGATCCAAATGTTGAGATGTAAGCGTTGGTACCGTCGTGGGTGACATTGGCTTCCACAACTTCAAATCTACTGTTTGTTGCGTCAGTTATTGATATAAAGTACTTGGCACTTCTGTATGTGGCCTTTGCAAATGTATTCAATACAGATGTTGCGGAACTTGCCACTGTTGTTGTAGCATCAACTAGATCCGAGTTGTTCAGTGTTGCCCCTGCAGTGGCAAATGAAAGATTACCTGCTCCGTCTGTTTTCATGAATTGATTGTTACTTCCATCCGAGGTTGGGAAAGTAAAACCACTTATTGTAACACCACCCGTACCACTTGCTGATAGTTCTAGGTTGGCGTTTGACGAATTAGTTTTTACAGTGTTATCATCGATGGTGATTCCTTCCAATGTAAGTGCAGAAGTTACTGTAAGTGTTGAAAAAGTACCAGCCGCCGCTGTTGTTTGACCAATCGAAGTACCATCTATAGTACCTGCATCGATGTTTGCTTTGGCTATCTGTACTTGTCCTGTACCGGCCGGTGTTATCTTAAGATCTGAGTTAGACGCTGTCGTAGTTATTTCGTTATCTGTGATGTTTATGTTGTCATCTACTGTTAAACTTGAAATAATAACGCTTCCTGTACCACCTGGCTCCAAACGTATGTCTGCGTTTGAACTTGATGAGATAATATTATCATTGAATGTTAGGTTGTCAACAGTTACACCTCCTCCACCAAACGTAACTGCACCTGTCACAGTCAATGCACCAAGCGTAGATAAACCGTCCACGTTGAGTGTTCCAGATGTTGTCAAATTCTCATTGCCAAAACTAATTGCACCAGATGAATCAGTAATAGATCCAGACGCCATGGTCAAAGTACCGGAAGTTACAGTTCCAGTAGTTGTAAGGTTCTCATCGCCAAAACTAATGGATCCCCCGGAATCAGTGATTGATCCGTTTGCTAGTGTAAGGTTACCAATTGTTGAACCTGTGCCACTGTTTATTGTTCCCGTGGATGTTAAATTTTCATTGCCAAAACTAATTGCACCAGACGAGTCAGTTATTGATCCACTTGCTAGAGTCAAGTTTCCAGTAACCAACGTACCCGTTGTAGATAGATCCTCATTTCCAAAACTGATTGCCCCTGAAGAATCAGTGATTGACCCATTTGCTAGTGTTAGATTACCAATCACAGAGCCTGTTGCTCCATTGATCGTACCTGTTGATGTTAAATTCTCATCGCCAAAACTAATTGCTCCACTTGAATCAGTTATTGATCCATTTGCCAACGTAAGGTTACCCAGAGTTGATCCAGTAGCGGCCGCCAATGTTCCTGTTGTTGACAAATTCTCATTGCCAAAACTTATTGCTCCACTTGAATCAGTTATTGATCCATTGGCCAGTGTTAAGTTTCCAACCGTTGAACCTGTTCCGGCCGTAATGGCGCCGCCGAATGTAAGTGCGCCTGCCAATGTAAGTGTACCATCGACTATTAAATTTTCATTGACATTGATTGTGGACGAATCTGTCGAACTTAAAGTTGTTCCTTTAAACTGTATGGCACCGAAAACCACCGATCCCGTTCCGGATGGTATTAAATTTATGTCTTCGTTTGATCTTGTGCCCTCGATGTTGTTCCCATTTATCTGCAACGCAGGGAAGACAACTGAACCTGCACCCGATGGAGCGAAAACTAGGTCATCGTTTGTCCTAACTGCTCTTATCTCGTTTCCAGAGACAGATATTGTGGTGCCGTCAACGCCGGGCGATGTGTAAATCTCGGTGAAGTTGGTGTTCACCTTGATCATTGCGTCTCGTAACGTGTCTCCCGTTCCGTCGTTTGCGTTTTGTCCTACATTTAAAACTAACTGTGCCATGTCTATACGTCTATCAATCTCCTCACCGCGATTACTTCGTGCGTGTTACTTGTACTTATCTGTCCTCTAAGCCTTACATTGTCGCCGCTGATGTCTGCTGAGAATGTAACCAGATCATCGTCGGCACTGTTGGTCCTACCAAATACAGAAGTATATGCTGTAGTGCCGTCATGTGTTATACGCACATCGGCAAGCTCAAAGTTTCCTAGTGTGCCTGAATTTGCATCTTGTATAGAGACTGTGTAGAAGGCACCCCTGTGTGTGGTTTTGTCAAAACTGTCTAGTTTGGAAATATTTGTTGTATTTCCTGCCCCCATGTCTTAGTGCACTTTCAACCCAAGGATTG
>UEXM01002619.1_pt1 | contig 12490 bp, 5 predicted proteins | sample 1796661 | NCBI WGS metagenome assembly UEXM01 (sample SAMEA4772469, study PRJEB27181) | metagenome | reverse complement strand
CCTACGAGTTCTTTTATCAGTTCTTTTAGTTCTGTTATTTCTGATTTGAGATTAGAGACTTCTGCCTCGATACTTTCCTTTCGCGTTTCCTCGAGAATACGATTCTCCTTGCGCTTTCGAGCAAGGAGAATCTCTTCTTCGTTCGTATTTATAACAGTCCCCGTTTCTGGGTTCTTATATAATCCAGAACTACCATCAACCTTTAGGTAATCTCGAATCATATTAGGGCAATTGCCCTAATAGATTCGATAACAGGAGACTGACAGGTGTTGACTGATTTCAAAACCAACTTCACTTGGAAGGAAACAAAGTCCGGAAGGTCTCCGTTTTCTCCGCCAATGAGGTAACGATATTCACTGAAAGTCAGATCATCTTCATTATTAACCCAGACAGACTTCGCGGGGTCGTTTTGCGGAGTAACAAGTACCCAATCTTTCTGGTAAAGGTTTTCGTCTGCCTCAGCACCAGTCCTATAATACAGATCAAACTCTGCGCTTGGGGGAACATACATATCGCAAAGAACTTTAAGACCAGACGCTGCTTGTTGCAACTGAACAACCTTCGTTATGTGCTTAGAAGGACTGGTTCCCAGAGTTGGGTGCGTCTCCGCCACAAAGTTTGACGGCTTGTTCTTAACGAGGGTTGCTGTTTCTCCGGCAGAATCAACTTGGTTATCGATAACGTTATTCATGACAATCATGCCAAGAGACTGTGTATCGATGACAGGCGAAACGTCAGAAACATATCCATTGCCAGCAGCAGATACAGCCAGGGATCCGCCGAAAGACGATATTTGTTCGGAGAACAATTCTGCTCCGATGATTACCGAGGGCGCAGAATCATTCAGGTTCGCTATTTCAGAGTACTCTTGCTCGGCGTTGCCGACATACTTCGGAGTTTCAAAGTAGTGTGTCCCGCCATTTTCAAGGGAAGTTGTTTGGTTATCAATATCAAACCTGGGGTCACTAACTCCAGTTGAAGAGATTTGAGAATGATTCACTCCGCTAACGAATGAACCGGAATATTTGATTCCGCAACGTTCGAATTGCATGTCTTGAAAGAGCAACGTGGCGTTGTCTAAAGGCATTGCCCTGTTGGTCTCAATTGCGCTTGAACCAAATGACCCAGAACTGTCGAAACTCCCAGAAGAAAGTGCAACATAGTAACCGTTCACATCAGGGTCAACAACCTCATTGGATGCATCGGAGATAACAGAAGAAGTAATTCCTTTGTAGGTTCCTGAAGGAAGACCTTCCATCGAAACGAGGTCGCCCACGCCTAGTCCATGATTGAGGTGCTCGACTCTGAATCGGGTGGGGTTGTCAGAATCTACGCTCAAAGAAGTACCGTAGTTGTGCATGTATTTCTCTAGAGGATTGCTATAGAAATTCGCTCCGCCACTTTGTTTAAATTTAGCGGTGTAGATACGGTACGTCAAATCTTGATTCTGTTTCGGGGTCCAGGTGGAACCGTTCTGCGAGAGAAACAGGGAACCCTTCGAGGGTTGTTTGTTGATCCTTCTGCCCGTTGAACCCAAACTCAAATCATAGGTAGAAGCAACGTATGCTTCATAGTTGTCTGTCTCTGCGAGAAGAACAATTGCATACTCGTCGCCGGAGCGCAGATACACTGGTTCTTTGAACTTCATTTTAACAGGGCGTTCCCGAACTTTGCTTCCGCGATCGAGGTCGTAACCAGAAGCAAAGGTTGCATCATATGCGGAATCCGCGCTGATAAAGACTGAGTGCTGTTCGCTAATAGCGTCTCTGTCAGGAACACCATTATCAACGCTCCTAATCTGGAGTTGAAGAGGTATCGCGAGGTCAGTACCGCCTTTGTTTGATGTTATTGGTGTTTTGTGTAAGAAAATATCAATTTCCGTTACAAAGACGCCAGGAACCCCAGAACCTCCATCTACAGTAAATGTCTGGGCAAGGGGATCCCTTGGTTGCCACATACCCCAGTTGACAGTGTTTGTCGTACTCGTAGAAATAACATCACTTCTTTCTACCAGAGTGCTCCTGAAGGCGATTGTTCTGGTGGTCTTGAGTTCCCGTTGCCTCACATTAACACTACCCTGAGCGGTGTATGTGGAACGCGCCATAGAAAGGGCATTCCCTTCCTTGTCGATAGATACATCTAAAAGTTTCACGGGCAGTGTTCCGCAACGAAACTTCCAACCGCTCGCATTTAAAGCATTGACAGACTTTACAGAACCATATTCTTTCGCATACTTTCTACTGTTCTTCTGCCATTTCTCCCATTCTTTAACAGAATTGAACCGAGAAGATTTTGGCACAGGTACAGCAGCGTTATTGGGTATCCACAACTCAAAGTATAACTCGCCCCGTTCATCGGTAATGAGTTTCTGGGAGGCAGCACCATCCCAAAATGGGTGGCGGACAATGTTCACATTGGAAGGAGAATATTCTTTCCTGTGTTGCCCGTTGTCTATATCTTGCTGCCATGCAGCCTTGGTTCGAACCTTCGTCCACTGCTGCATAGCAACACCGTCCATGAATGCCCAGTAGCGAGTGTTTGGTCGCAAACCTTCTGCCATGGCATATACACGTCTTTGGCGCATAAACGGAACAGAAAGAATAGCAACTCTCTTGTCGCCTACAACCGTTGTGGCAGAGGTATCAGAAACCAACTCGTTTCGTACCCTTTGGGTCACTCGAACAACCGAGGTGTTTGTTGTAGTTACCCTTCTCTGTCGGAACCAGGTTCCGCTCCAACCAGTACTCCACTGACCACCAGAGTTTATTGTACGCGAAGAAGTTCTGGAAAATGTTGTTGTACGTGGGATGACAGGTTCGCCGACTCTACGGAAAATCAATTCAGCATTTGTTTGTTTGTCGGGCAACCTTCTGTTGTCGAACCATATGTCTCGAGCAGGGTTCAGTCGAAGAACACCTTCTCCCATAAACACGTTGAATGGGTTTACGTTATAGTAACCACTTTCTTCGTAGTCGGCACCTGGACCTTTCCAAGAGATCATCTCCTGTTTCATCGTTGGGTCGAGAACGCTGACATAGTCTAGCATTACGTTGTCGCCGGCAACCTTGGTGTTTTCTGCAGTAACAGGTCTTCGGGAAGATTGTGTTATGCCGTCCTTGTCTAATACAAAACCTACGTTTTCTTGGGCGAGTTTACTATGCATAGTAAAATTGCCCTCGTCGAGAGAAGAAGTTGCGAAGGAAGCATCGTCAATGAATTCGTTTTCAATCGTGGAAGCAGTGAATGCAACTCCTTTTGAAAAGTCGTCGACAAAGAAACCAGTCTTACTTCGAATTTCTCCGGAGGAATTCAACTCAACAAGGTTGGACGCTTCATTTTCGAGCGTGGACAACGAAACAGTTTCTTCCAATTGCGAAACACGTTTGCTAATCTCGTTAATGTCTGTCATTTTGTAAGAACGATAAGTCCTGCGATTGAACCCGATGTCGGTGACACCCTTAGTGTTGCCGCGCATCAATACATCAAACAGAACCATCTCGTTCACCTTCTCAGAAGGTGCGGTTGGTTGTAGTGCCTCTTCTCCTGAATTGACTACGACAAGTGCCTTCAAGTTTTCGTCGTAAGTCACAGCAATGTGGTCTATTCGATTGTTATAAAAATCGACATTATAATTGATGTTGGATCCATCCAGAGGCATTTCAAACCTTTGAGAGGAATTTGAGGTGTCGCTCAATGGATCTAACGTAGGACGAAAGTCCAAGCAGTTATGCAGTTCCAGTACTTCTCCAGTGGACTTAGGAGTATAGGAAGGAATATCTCCATAAGAGAAAAAGTCGGAATCCAGTTGATAGGAATTGACAGAAAAGTAATCTCCCGATGTACCGTGTTCGAAGTAACCAACTTTGCAGTAGACTGTATCCACCGAAGAACTTATTCCGTCTGGACGGAGAACTGTCGGTCCATAATAGTTGTCGCGTGCGCCACCATCAAATACTAAAGCGTTACCATAGTCTTCAGATCCATTAGCACTATCTTTCGCTTCTAGGAGTTCAACTCCGTCATACAGCGAGGTAAAGGCAAAGTGTTCGCCGGAAGAATCGAATGTCCTTGTTGCGGTGAAGTAATCTTCTCGGTAAATTTTACTCCTAACGGCAGGGGCATTTTTCTGGACAAGGAAGAAAACTCGATAAGTATTGCCGTTGATGCCACTAGTGGTTACTGTTGCGGTTTTACCTGTGATGGATATATTGCCGGTTGGGATGACGTCTACAGAATTGGTTGCCTGGTTTATGAACAACCATTGACCCTCGTTGATCAGGTCTTCGTCAGATCCACATGTGATAGTTATTTCGTTACCTATTGCGTTGATTCCCAAATACCTTTGGACAGTCACCTCTGTAGGAATGATTTCTTTAACCCTTCCTCCTGGGATCTCGAACAAGGAGGTATTCACCGTGGGATCGGTGAGGTAGAGGTTGCTGTCTTCTAGAACAGGTACAATCCCGCCAGAGACTGCGTCGTGTGCCCTAATTGTTCTCGTGTCCCTAAAATTATTGGAACCATCCATCTTAACATCATAAAGGTGTACCCGATAAGAATCACTATCGGCAGTATTCCTGTTGACAATGGACTTCATTCTGGCACTACCGATTATATCGCCGCCAGTATTGATGAGGTTCAATTTCTTCTGAGTTGCCAGTCCATTCGTGAACTGGCCTAAAGAACCAAGGGAATTGTCCTTTGCTGCTTGATCTTCTCCCGCGAATGAAACATAGTTCTTGTATCCAGTTTGCAGAGTTTGATTCGAAATAGAAGTGAAAGATTTAGGTTTAGCAGAATTGAACTGAACAGGAACTTGATGCTCAAGACGATAACCATCGAGATATGCAATTGGGGTCGAACCAAATTGATTAGCAGGTATCTCATAAACCATGTCGGCAGAGTCGTCGCCTTCGAAAAACTGTACATCAAAATCATTTACGATGAAGTTGCCGTGCGTGTCAGAGTGGCGTTTCGCCATTCGCTTTTCAACTTGGTTGAAATTATCAGTCCCGCCCTTTATCTGTACAATCTTTGAGGCGCGGACTGAAGTGAATGTGACAAAGTCTTCGGCGTCTGCAACCTGCTCTCTGGTCGACAAGAACATCTGTATTCGGTATCGGTCTGCTCCTGGTGAAGAAAGGTTTGGTCGACTTCCTTGGTTGTCATAAAGTTCGTCAGTATCTGCCGTGGTCACTATGTCTTGCACAACAAGAAAACCAACCTCAGCGTCTACTTCGTCGACATACTTTCCTATAACGATGGTTTGCTTGGGCGCATAGACAAAGTGCCCTTGCACATAGAACTCGGCACTCTGCATAGAAAAGAGAACACCCTTTCCGGTGGAAGTTATCGCGGAACCATTTGGTTGGGTCCTAACGACAAGCGCAGGAAGATTGTCGTTAACTTCTGTCAGGTCTTCTGCCTCCGAAAAGACCGGAGTAGATGTTTGAACGTCAGTAGAAAATGAAGACTGCTCAGAAGAAACATACTTACCATACAGGGTGGGGTAATCAGAACCAGATGCGTCAACAACATACGATACTTGAAACTTGAGTCCAGAAGTTCCTGTTTTGGAAATTCCGTAGAAAGTTTTGCCGATGAAATCGGAAGCAGTTAAACCAGACGTGAGGTTAAGCGATTCTACAATGACGTAGTCGACAATGTCTGTTCCTGCGCCAGAAGATTTCGGCGTTACAGCAGCACCATCTTGAAAGATGTTGTTTGCCATTCGGGTAATTTGTTTCTGCAGAATAGTCTGCAACTGGTTGAGTTCCCTTCCTTGGAGATATCTACCAGAGTTGAACAAGACTTTATGGTAACCATCACTGTCGCGATAGTCGTCTTTATATACACCCGAAAATGTAGTCCCTGTAAACTGATTAGGCATTCTTAATATCCTTTATAGATCGATTACGATCTTAATGTCTTCTGTTTGATCGTTGTCTCTTGAAACTGCTGCTCTATTGTCTATGTATATAACATCTCCGGTATAGGCATCAACCTCGGCAGGGCGCAGTGAAGGGATACCAGTAGGTGGTTGCTGAAGAGTTGCAGTACCACCGCCACCCGAGATCTCGACCGAAGCAGTATCTCCGAATTCACCAAACCCAGTCTCTCTTGTTTGGTGGACATACAGGATACCATTTCCGTCATAGTAGTCAATAACAGCTTTGGCATTTCCGCCAGCAGTCTGTTCCACTATTTGGTCTCCGGTGATTTTGGAGGCATCCAAAGATCCCGTGGAAACATACAATTTCTTGAGAGCAGAAAGTGTTTGCGCCGTTGCTAGTGCCGACCCAGAGAAACTTTGTAGAGAGGCAGAATCTTTATGAGGGTTTCGATAAATTCCTATTTGACGGAAATCATTCGTCACTTGGAAATCGTCATTCTCCGTGCCGTCAAGGAGTACGTTGAACATCATGGCAGAAGAGTTTAGAGAAATGACGGAGTTGCCTGCAACTCCGGAATCCCCCGAAAGAATTGCGCGAAGTTTTGCTTTACCAGAAACGAACACAGAAGCATCTCGGTAGTTTTGTCCGAAGGAGAAGGCGGGATCTGTAGAATCTGCTTTCATGATAACATCAGTTATGACGCCTCCGGAAATTTTAGCAGAAGCAGAAGCAGATACAATAGTGTTCGAACCAACCGGAACACCCGTGATAGTTATGCTCGGTTCGGTAGAGTATTCGCCTGGATCGCCCGCACTGTCAATTGCAATGCCAAGAATTTGTCCCGAGATAGAAGCTTCCTGGATTGCCCTATGTTGTAATCGAGAAACAGAAAGTTGGTCATCTGCTGGTCCACCCGCTGATACATCGACAATTCTTTCGACAGGCATATATGTTGACGTGAGAAACTTTCGTGCTTCTTCTGTACCGATATTGTAAAGAAATTGCCAGTAGTAACCATCACCGTCAGTAAAAACAGTGTTAGGTGTGATGGTGCGAGGTTTATAAAGAGAAGGCTTTGGCGTGCCCGCAGATGTCTTACCCTGAGCGACACAAATGAAGACGTTGTTTTCATCTGTTAAAACGTAATATGGGTAGGGGGTTGATGCAGCAGAAGGTTCGACGCCAGAAACAACCAGCGTGTTCGAACCATATTTGCTGTCCCAAGCACTATAAAAATCTCCAGCAACCCAAGATTCCCTCGGAACAACGTAGGAAACATCGGGGACAAGTTTCATAGACTGGACAGAAGAACGAAAGTCCATCTCATCGTCAACGGCAGAATAAGGAACGGGAGGGTTTGTCTCAACATCCCACTCCTCAGAACGACCGATGGCGACATAATGCCTATCAGAGTCTCCAACAGCTGTTGCGATATTTTGTGTCTTATTAAATACAGAGACAAGTAACTCTCTTTTAAAAATGTCTGTGATCGTGGCACTCATTGTTTGTTTATTCCTCGCAAATTGTATCTTTATTTATAACAGATCTCAGTCGTTATATCCGTATATTGGTGTTCTATTACCGGCACCGTCTGAATCCACTGGATGTAGATAGTCATAATGCCAAACGTCTTCGTCAACAAGGTTGATGGTGTTTGACATATCAGCGTATGTATCGTCTAACGTTCTCGCGTTTATATCATCAGCAGCAGACAGTGAACTGTATTGCGTATGCCAGTTTTCCACTGTCTGGGGTTTAACCTGATCATTGATTCTAGAAAGGACTTTATATCCATTGGGACCAGGACCAATTTCTGCATACGAAGTAGTGTGTAGTCCCATGCCACCCTGCGCCAACATAACAGGAGCAGAAGCTTCGAGAAGAACAGGAGGTGGTGGTTGTATAATCGCGTCGGGCATAGAACCCAGTTTTGAACTGTTCCACCAAGGGGGTAACGGGGACTGTTGTCCAAATTCATACTCAGAAGAAAGACTCACCTGACCAGAAAGAAACATCCCAGCTGGGTGTACGAAAGTTTTGTACGCTTCCCGCCAGAGTTTGACCGAGAGGGGTGTGTTTATTGATATGCCATAGCGTTGGTAAAATCCATTATCGGTTATTTTCCTGTCGGTAACATCCGAACCGATTGCGCTTGAATCGGGAACAGATGTCTCAATGTGAATCTTAACACCTTCTGGTAAGAACCCGTCTCGAGTATTAAAATCTGCATCGTTGTGTTCGAGGAGAACAACCTGCTTTGAATCATACAAAACCTCATAGTGCGTGCCCTGCGTCATAGGTTGCAGGTCATCCCCGAATAGAACATCGACCACTCCGTTAGCGAAAGTGAAATCAAAATACCTTTCTTCTAGATTAGAACCAATGTACTCGAGGGTTTCTCTATTTGGTGCGCCGATCGAAAAGGTCGCATCGTTCCCATATATAACTCCTATATCAACGGAGAAGAATATACGGAAAAATTGTTTGATAGAAAACTCTGTGCCCTTAGAGCGATAGAGCAAACTTGAGAACTGGAGGGCAGAGCGTTTGTCCGTGAATGATTCGAAATACGGTTTTCCTAAAAGTAGTTCGTTTGATATGAATGGGAGGAACTCTTCTTTTGTCTGAGTTATGTCCCTTACAGACATCAAATCCTTTATGTCAGAAACTGGGTTGTTCGGTTCTTCGAGACTCTCGTAGTATTTTTCCAGAAAGTTTACTAATTTCGTATACTTATCATCAAAGTGTTCAGGCAGAGCACCATAAACCTCATAACGATCAAATTTAAGGTCACGGCGATAAGTATCTGATAGTGTTTTGTCAAGAGACATGGTTTTACCTGGTGTCTACAATGATTTCTTGGTTAAATGAATTTTCTGCGTCATATCGGATTATATTGTTTCTGACAGAATTTAGCACTGACTGGTTTGCAGGAACCGCAAAAACTTTGATATAGTTGATCGAAGAGGGAATAGATTGTACATTCAGGGAATTTATCGTAACCCTTCCCAAGGAAGTATCATAAGAACCTATGCTATCTAGAACGACTTCTCCGTCTGAAGACCTAACCATCTCCAAGTTTGTGGTGGCGATTTCATCAAACAAGGTTGGGGTTACTCCTTCTTCCGAAATCACAACTCTTTGGTTCAACGTATTTCTTATAAAATCTTCTTCGTTTTCATAATTAAAAAAGGAAGTGTATACGGTTGCACTACTGGTAACTTCTGCGTCTCTGATGATCGAGGGGAAATTTATCACGTAGTCCTTTGTGGTGCCAAACTGCGGAACAATTCTCCTATTAAGTATAACATTTGCTCGGGAAGAAAGAACAGAAGGATCTGTCGCATCGACGGCAGTCAACATGTTTGATTGGCGAAACACCTGAGAAAACTTACCAGTATTCTCTTCGAAATAATTGTTCACTGAGTTCTCGACAGATTCCCTAATTGTAGCAGCAGATAAACCAGACAAAGCAGGGTTGAACTGAAAGAAAACTTCTGTCGATATATATGTCACGACAGGGTCTACAAAAACGAGTCGAAAAGAAGCTATCTGAAATTGATCTGAGAGAGAAAGTATTCCCTGCCTTGCGTTCGATATCGTTGGTGATGGCAGGTCTTCCTGCCAAACAATGGAGGTGAATACCGTGCCGTAGTCTGGTTCGGGATTATCTTCGCCGCCCCAGGATTGTATATCTTCTATGAATGCAGAATACTTCTTTAGAATCAGGGCGGAGTAGTCATCAGCAGTAACCATTCTATTTTGCGACGCGAATTGGAATGGCGCATTCTTTCGAATTGATTCGATGCCCTCCTTTTCACCACCACCAGAAGACCTCGCCGAAGAAGAAATTGTTACGTTGTCGGGGTCAACCTCTATGCCGCCGAGGGATATCGAAGAAGTGAGAGTCAGCTCAGAAATACCGTTTGCGATTTCTCCATTCGCTCGAAGATATTCAACCTCAACAACATTACCTGCATCGGGAGAAATACCCAAGGAAGTTCCGTTGCCGAAAGACAACTCATAAAAACCGTTGGGCGACTCTCTCAACACATAGAGTCTTGAGGAAGAACTAACTGTGCTGGCGTCGAGCAGGTTTGTGTAAACAGAAAACTCAGAATTTTCTGTTATCGCCGAACCTTGGTTCTCATAAACTTTGACAATTGCCGTTGAGATGTCAATATCTGTGTCAGGGATAACATAGACATCGTCAGAAATATTGCCGACGATAAACTGACTCTTTCTTTGCTCGCCCTCATATAATGTGATAGGTTCATCGGGGGAAGTAGAAGGAAAGAAATTGTATATCCCGTCATTCCTATTTGCCTTTAATGCACTTCTATTAGAGAAGGTGTAGTCTCTATTGTCCCTTTCTCCGCGACATACTAACTCGCCTGGCTGCAGGGTGTAATTTTCTAACGTTCCAGGGACTCCAACCATATTGACCGATAAACTTATAGGAATCTCGGAAGACTTCTTAGAGTCTGGTATATAACCAAGTGATTCTGAAAGGGATATGACAGATGGACGTAACTGTGCTGTCACAAGAAAAGATTCGTTCAGGGCAAAGTTTGCCTCGAGAGCATTATAGTGGGTGTTGTACGCCAAAACATCCAGTATGTTAGAGATACCAGATGCTTCGAAGTCGTAATCATTGAATTCCCCAGTACCCTTCAGATATGTCTTGAGGTTTTCTTTAATCGTTTGGAAGTCTAGTTCAGTTGACCGAATTGTTGTGGACATATGTTTACCTAAACCTATTCATGTTTATGGATGTCTTAAATCCTTTATTATTTATTTGAAATTCAACCACTATCTGGACCATGTTGTTGACATAGGATGATATGTTCGCAACACCAGCGGAGATCAATTCTTCGCCGGAATAGAACTTAACGTCAGTTATAACTGCTCTCGGTTCCCAACGCTTGACCGAAGTCTCTATCCTGTCTTTAAGGTATGATACAGAATATTCCGCCGAATGTTCGAACAACATCTCTCGAAGGTTTGCGCCAAAAGAAGGTTCGAATGGTTTCTCAAGAGTATTCGTGAGCAAAAGATTCTCAACCGCTTGTTGTACTGCACGGTAATCCAATTTCTTATAGATGTCACCGCTGTAGTTTCCTTCCGCATCGGGACTCCCGACTTTGGCAGCAAAGGAGAGATCTATATCAGAATAGAGTTTCTTCTTTGTCGTTACCTTTGTTTCTTTCGAAAGTCCAGGTTTTACTCTTTGCAGTGCCATCTTGCGCTCCAGTTAATCTGCTGTATCTATTTATACTCAGATCAACCAACTATTTCAACAAGATCATATCCGCCGAACATCCTTCTGTTGTAGTAAGAACATACTTTCATCTCAAAGGTTGCTTCGAATGAACTGGTCACCTTCGGCATAACAACAATCAATTGCTGTGAAAGAGTTCCGTCCGGTCTCGTCATATCGTAATCCAGACTGAGTTGGTCGAAGAAGAAGGTGTCTCGGATATACAAAGCAAGGTCAAATGTTGCACTGTAGTCAACCTTTCCTGCCTTGTTGTATAGCGTGTAAACTACTGCACGACCTTCGTTCTTCAATTCATTTATTGTTGGGCGACCAGAAACTATTGAGCGTTGACTTTTACAATTGCCGTCTGTTGCTTTATATGGTTCTCTCCACAAACGACTTTCGACAGGTTCTTCGGGAGTATATGCTTCCCTGATTCCATTAGATGGTTTATAATAACCTTCAGTTACCTGCAACCTGTATGAGGAAAATTCTTTAAGAGAAGATACTCCTTCCATCAACCATGCGTGCAGGTACCATTGCCTTGCCAGATCTTGGCGAACATTTATGAGAGGGATTGAATCCAAAGAGCATCTTGAACCAGGACAACCAAGGAACTTCGAAATTGTCGTAGACTTTGACAACTTGGTTGAACTTGTTATGGGTGCGCTATGTCTGTCTGGGTTATAGACTGGATCAGCGAGGATAGTTCTCTTGTCGCTCCCTCTGTTCTTTGGAGTGAACTTCTTCGACAACCTTTCAAGTGGGTTGCCCAGTAAGGTGTACCCAAAGCGAGGCGTTGGTTCTGCTTGCCCTGTCCTTGTCACCTTATACTGCCCAGTTGGCAGGGGTTGCGAGTAAGAAGCATGAACACGATTTTCCGCGACGAGGTTCTTTATACAAAGGGCACCATCGGTCTGCCTCTCTGGAGAAGTGGATAAATCATCTGCCCCGTCCATGGTTCTTAGTTTGGAACGAATCTCTGGAGTTGAAGGAGTCCAATGAAAGTAATTGGTGTATGTGTCAAACTTGGATATCTTTGACTCGATTGTTCCATCTGGGTCAACAACAACCGTTCTTACTGCATACGGGGAGACTTTATTATAAACTTCCCACCAGTCTGCGGATGTAGAATATTTTCCGGCGAGATTGTCGGGCAATCTATCTTTGGATTGGTTCCATACTGGTCGAGTATTCCAACCCCAACCACCATCTGCTTCATCAAACACATAGTCTGGTTTTGTTGAGAGTGTAGGAGTGTCTAGTGTAACTTCTAATACTGACTCTGTTCCGTGTGCCGTGAAAGCGTTTGCAGAGTAGGCTGCATTTTTTGCAA
>UEXM01002618.1_pt1 | contig 12498 bp, 15 predicted proteins | sample 1796661 | NCBI WGS metagenome assembly UEXM01 (sample SAMEA4772469, study PRJEB27181) | metagenome | reverse complement strand
TTTTTTATTAGTCTTGCTACCAAAGGTATAAACTTATTATCTTTTTGGTTCTTTCCATATATGTTCATTATATTTGACACAATAATTGGAACACCATAGAGATCATAATATAAGTGGCAAATCTGCTCAATAAGTGACTTTGTCAATGCATAGGGGCTCTTTGGATTATGCTCATCCTGTTCTTTGAACCTGTATTTGTCTTTAGAGGGACCAAAGACCTCAGCTGTACTTAGTACAAGAAACTTCTTCAAATCTGGAATGTTTGAGCGGGCGAAATCCAAAAGGTTGGTAGTTAAAGATACATTATCAATAATCGTGTCCAAAGGCTGTTCGTAACTTGTCTTTACACAAGAAGAACCAGCGAGGTGAACAATATAATCAACCTTTTGTAATATCTCTAATTCGGTAACGGGTATCTTTTCCGTAAGATCATGTTCAATTGATATAAGTCGGTCTTGATATTTGTCCAAATCCATTTTACTTCTGGAGATGCAGATAATATTAAATTCTGTTCTTTCTAACAGATAAGTTACTAAATTTGATCCGACAAATCCTTTTGAACCTGTAACTAAAATAGTTTTCTTCATAGTGAAAGCTTCTCCACCAAACTCCAAAAATATTGTGGTCTGGATTTAAGATATTCTGTAATTTTGTCTGGTGTTTTGTTGAACCAATCTTCATCCTTGTGCAACACATTATCATTAAGAATCAGTTCGCAGCCCATAAGACGCGCTTCTATAACAATCCTAGGGCAAGTATCTCCGCCAAGAGGTAAAAAGATAAGACCACGAGATCTACCGAGCGTATCCAACATCTCATCATAGGACAAATTACCAACCAATCTGTATTTCAGATTGTTTGCATTGGCATGTGCCACGCAGTGATCAGTTCCTTTAATCCATGAGTCAGATTTTAATATCAACCACTTATCATCTCTTGGCACATCTATTGTCGCTAATCTATTCAAGGTCTCATCTGAGAAAATGGAACTTAAAACAACACCTTTTTCAAGCAAGAAGGAGAATTTACTTTCATAAATCTTTTTTTGATTTTCTGACATGTAGAACACCTTCTTTGCTTTTGAAAAAAACAGCGAGATTAACTTGCCGCTTATTTGCTCTGGACAGTCACAACTTTTCTCTGCTGATATGTGTTTTTCTGGGCTTCGGTATTTGCAAAATTTAAAGTCATATTCAACTATAAAATACTTTATATTACTCTTAATGAAGACCATAAGTAAATCTCTGTTTAAGAAGGCGAAGTTGCCAAAAATCCAAGTCTTGTTGTTATTTTGGAGTATAAAGCTTCTTGTTATCTCTGATGATTTTACCTTTGTGACTTGTTCTTTATTTGCATTGATCAATGCTTCGGAGGTCAATTCAGCACCACCGGTATATTGATCAATAAAAAAATCGGAGACAAAAAGGTACTTAGTCATTCAATTCCGCAAACAAGTTGTTGATCTCTTCTGCTAATTCAAGCTCTTCAGCACTGTAGAAATGGTTACAGAAATTTTCATAAAGAGAGTCGTTGCTGAACTTATCATTAACAAGAGTTTTAAGCTCAGCTGCTGTTTGTTTTACCTTATCTATGTCCTTTAGGGTTTTCCTAAGTGTCATTTTATAGCTTCCTTGGTCTGCGAATGCCCAGAGAGAATCGCGTTCCAAGACTCCATCCCACACTGCTTGTTCTTGAATTGGTTGCAGAGAGAACTCAACTGATTGGAAATAATCCTTACCCTCGTGGTGTAGGAAGTCAAGCTGACCTGACCATCCTGTTGTGATCACAGGAAGACCTTCGCGAGCAGCCTCAAACATAGGAAGACCAAAACCTTCGCCATGTGATATATTGACGAGTGCTTTGATCTTAGAGTGGTTATATAGCCAAGTCATTTGTCCTGCTGAGAGGTCTCCGTGGAGGAGGTGGACTTTACATTTTCTATCCGGATATTTTGAAAGTAGGGTTGCAATGTGCTTCTCTACCAGATTAAAATCCATAATTGAGTTGTTTTTAAAATTGGTCTTGAGAACCAACCCAACTTCTTGGTCAACAAATTCTTCAACCCACCAAGTGACAGAATTTTCAAAATTCTTTCGTGGACCCAATTGAGAGACCATCAGGAAGTTGTCTTCACAGGGTAGCTCAAATCCTTCTATACTCTCCGGATCTTGTCTAGGAGTGGTCTCATGTACGACTGAGATCGGAGTGTCACATCGGTAAGGAAACACCTCACCAGATTGTTGGTCTCGTGCCTGAACGACAGTATCCCCTATGGAGGTCTTGGCGTGTTCTGAGACTACTAGGAGCTTATCCATCTCGTTGCACTTTTGAAGCCACTGTGGTGAACACTTTGTAGTCTCAATGCCGGCAGTATAGCCAATATTGGTTGGACAAATCTTTTCAAATTCATTTGGAATTGTTATCTGTAGGGATACTTCTGGTTGTAGCTGCCCTTGGTTCATGAGAGTCTGGGTCAGTGTTATTGTTTTATCCATCCATTCGCGAAATTCACTTTCTGCCCAGATCCAGCCAGTTTGGCCCCAAGCAACGGGCAAAGCGTACACCTCAAATAGGTCCGGTCTGCTTCTAAGCGCTCTAAGTGCAAACCTAGTTTGTTCGCCGTAGCCAGATTGCGACAGCATTGGCCCTCTTACAAAAATCTTCTTTTTCATGCGATCTCCTTAAATCTAATACCATTGTAACCTGATCTAGAGGACCAAGAACCTTGTTCTGTTACTTCGTCCATCAGTTCAACCCAATATCTTTGAAAGTTTTCAAAACTATAGTTCTTCATTACATGATCTCGGCCCATTTTACCTAGCTTCCGTCGGTTTTCATGACCCATGGAATACATCTTGTTAAGAGCAGAGTGAAATTGTGCTTTGCTGGTTCTGTCTTCGTAAATATACGGAACTGATTGGGACCCTATAACTGTTTTGGAGGTTGGCTGTAGACCTACACCAAACCACTCAACACCATCAGTAACCTGTTCTTGTAAGCCACCGGTCATATTCACTATGATTGGTGTACCACAAGAAAGAGACTCTAGGGTTGCCAAGCCGAAGCCCTCAGCGTCTGATATGTTGATTGTGCAGTCAACCATATTATATAGAACTGCTAACTTTTCTGGTGGCAACTTGGTTGTTGATAAGAGGACCTGCCTTTTATCCAATCCAAGCTCACCTATAATATGCTCAAGGTCTTGCCCATGAGGATCTTTTGGCTCTGTGTGCATGATCAGCTGTGCTTTGTCGTGCAGATCCTTCTTATCAAGCCATTCCTTAAACCACCATATAAGAGTGCCAGACTGTTTTCGTCGGGCATTCCGGTTGTTCCAAAAGAAGATAACCTTATCTTGGTCTAGCTCGTGCAATGAGTCTTTCCTCACTTGTTCATGAACTTCGTCCGGAAACACCTTGAAGATATTGTGATCAACCGCATGGGGAATATATGTACACGGAACTTGCGGTGCTACTGTTCTGACAATGTCATCAGTAACTTTAGAAATAGTGACAATGTGGTCATTAGAACTATAATAGTTCCGGTTGAAATGAGGATAAGGATAATTGTCCCACACATGGTAGTAAACCATTGGACAAAGCGGCCTAATTTCATTTTCCATCTCCCATAGCCATCCCCAGAATCGGGGATCTGTCATAAACCAGATAGCATCTGGCTTTTCTGTTCTTAAAATAGAACGGATAATTTCAGGATTTCCATAACCATCAATTGGAATAATCTTCCATGCTTCGTCTGGATAATCCTCTACTACAATTGGACTGTAGTCCGCATGTTTCATTGCTCCGCCCAAACTCAAAATAGAATACCGCCCAGTGTTGAGAAGAGCCTCACAAAAATTCTTTGTTTGGGTTCCAACACCAGACGGCGATAGAGGATGGTCGGAAAGAGTTATAATTCTTTTCTTTATCAAGTAAACCTCACTTTATGTAAATTACTTATATTATAACACACTTGTTATACGTTGTCAAGAAAAAATTAAACTTTTTTATTTTTTATCTCGGGCAGTCAGTTGTGTTATTAAATTCACAATAAGTGCAAGAGCTTCTATTCTTTATTTTTAAACCACTTGTGATAGTTTTTATACCTCTTGTTAAGAGATCTGTTGCATTTGCAGTTTTCTTTGGACCAGAAGTCACTCTGAAGATCTCAACTTGATCTTTCTTGGCTGTTCTCTTAAGAAGAGCAAAGTGAGTTTCAACATCTTTGGGATCAACGTTGTGCTTTTGGCAAAAGAATTTCTTATACAAGGTTAGCTGATAAGTTACAAGCTTTTCGGAACGCTTTCTTGCATCCCAGCCCCAAGAACAAGTTTTCCAATCAATGATATGATATTTGCCATCCATAGTTTTTAAAACTAAGTCAATGTATCCTTTGAACTTATATTCCGTCTCAAAGTCCTGTATGTCTTCATACAACATTTCTTCAACTGAGAAGACATCATAATCCTCAAAGTATTTTATAACCTCTGGGATTATCTTTGGTGTAATTCCTTTTGCTTGTGACAACATGTCGTTTGTAAGCTTTTCATTTACTTCAACCTCTTTCACAAGAAGTTTCATAATTTCTTGCTCAAATGCTGTTTCAAAGTACTCATCGTACTCATCATCTTCAATGCTCTCTACGATTGCATTTTCACACAAAGAGTGCAGAGCACTTCCAAAGGCAGTAAATTCATTGCCAAGAAATTTCTTTACCTTGTTTATGTAAACAAGATTGTGTTTCCATGGACACTCGGCCCATGTTTTAAGTTCAGAAAAAGATATATGCATTATTCCTCCAAGTCAGCAAGTTCTTGTAGCTTAGAATATAACACACTATTATTTTTTGTCAAGCTCTTTTTCTCTCCTATATAAAATTCTTCAAACCCACGAGCGAAATATTCTCTTAAGCTTGTAGCAGCATATGGAGATGGAAAGATTCCAACAACATAGCTCCAGAGAGCAGTGTATCCAATATCTTTATAGAGGTAGTCATCAATCTCCTGATCATACGCAGATGTAACTAAAAATTGTAGTGGTGGGTTTTTCTGTTTTGCATGAAGCAGAGAAGCCTGTAGTAATCGCCTTTTCTTAAGAAATTCTATTTCCAGCATGCCGTCAGAATATATCATCTCGGTGAAGTTTTCCTCAACGGAGTGTGCCAGTTCATGAATCAAGTCATCAATCATATCTGCATCATCGTTTTGTTCATTGGTTATATAAATTGCTCCATCTTCATACAAGGCATTGACTTGCTTTTGAATTAAGGAGTTGAATTGTCCTACATATATAACATCAATACCTTTTAGAAAAAACGATGGAATTCTTAAAGATACATATTTAACCACAAAATCCATATCAATGTATTCTGGTAGTTGGTCTTTAATTATGATATCTATACTATGCAATTTATAGTGATCCTTTAAAGAACGAGTCTTGTCAATAGAGCTAGTAACCCATTTCATATTTTCTCCTTTATTGTATATTATCAATATAACACACAACCAGAAGAATGTCAAGTATAAATATATCTCGCCAAGTGTTTTTAAAGAATCTTAGATGCCAAGGTGGCGATTCTTGACCTTTCACCTTTCATAAACGTAACATGGCCGGCAAGGCCATGCTCCTTGAACTTCTCTACAGCATATGTAAGTCCATTGGAAGTCTCATCTGTGTAAACATTGTCTATTTGTTCAATGTCGCCTGTTAAGACCACTTTTGTATTTTCCCCAACTCTGGTTATAATTGTCTTTACTTCGTGAGCCGTTAGATTCTGAGCTTCGTCAATCACCATAAAGGCATTATTGATTGAACGACCACGAATGTAAGTTAATGCTTCAATTTCAATCTTACCTTGTTCCATGAATTCTTCAAACATAATCTTATCTTGGCCCATGATCATTTCCATGTTGTCCTTGATTGGCATCAACCATGGCATCATCTTTTCTTTAAGATCTCCCGGCAGAAACCCTATGTCTTTTCCCATTGGTTGAACAGGTCTTGACACAACAAGTTTTTTATATTTATTATTGTGCATTCCAAGCGTTTGTTCCATACCAGCAGTAATAGCCATAAGGGTTTTTCCAGAGCCAGCACGACCAATTAAAGAGACAAAAGGAATATCATCGTCAAACAACAAGTCAAACGAGAAGCCTTGTTCCTTGTTTCTTGGTAAAACTCCCCAAGATGTCTCATGTTTTCGGTCTCTAATCTTCTCTAAGGGACTTACCCTATCTATGTATCTTGCAAGTGCAGTTTTCTTCGGATTAGAAGAAGAAATCAGCATAATAAATTGATTTGCATACAGCTTTATTTTCCTAGATTTCAACAGATCTTCGTCTATACGAATTTCTTCTCCAGCATAAAACTGTTCAACAAGTTCGTCATCAACAACAACCTCTTGATATCCTGTGTAAATCTTATCTGTACTTTCAACAGCCTGAGAGGTCTTATATTCTTCTGCTTGGATACCAACAGCGTCGGCAATAACTCGCATGTTTATGTCACGAGATACAACAATCGTCTTACGATTAGCATGTGTCTCTTTGACAAACAGCGCAGTGGCTAAAATCTGATGGTCTGGTACTTTCATTGAAAGACCATCAGGCAAGGTCGCCTTTCCCTCTTCTACCTTGAATATACCTTTGCCCTTACCTAGGCGAACACCTTTGGCAAGAGAACCTTTAGCACGCAGCTCGTCCAAAGTCTTGATGATTTGACGAGCATGAAAACCGACAGAGTCCTGTCGTTTCTTGTGCTTATCAATCTCCTCTAGAACCTTATATGCTATGAACAAGTCGGCATTACCAAATTTGTTAATACAACCTGAGTCAGATAGAAAGACCGACGTGTCGATCACATAATTTTTTTTAGCCATTTAACATCCTTTCAATGATTGGTTTGAGTTTTTTAGTTAATTGTTCTTCTATTTCTTCTGCATCGCTTCTTCTGCTGATGACTCTTGGGGGAAGGTCAGGGTCTGAATAGTCATACTCTGCCGCTGCTTCTAAAGCCAGATCAAAGGTTTCTTCACTTAATTCTGTTGGCGCTGCTTCTCCATAAACATATTCAGTTCCTTCACCAGCATCACTAAGAGAGCCTATAGTTGAAGCCTTCTCTGCTTCATCTGAAACACCAAAAACGTTCATAAGATAGCTTTTAATGTTTTGCATCTTTTCTTGAATAGAACGAGCAAGAGGTTCTGTTATCTTTTCATTAGTTCTGGAGTAGCGATTGATCTGAGCGATCAAGCCATGAAGACCTCTAACTACTTGAATGAAGTTTTCTATTATTTCATCAAACCCATACTCGTTATTGAATGGGCTGATTGAGGGAAAGAATCCTTGAATCCTTGTCAATTGATTGTAAATTGCTTCCGCTTGATCCTTTACAGATATGTCGGTCTCTGTTTCTTCAGTTATTCTTTCTTCACCAGAGATAGTATTGAATAGAATAGCTTTTAGCTTCTCTCCTTCATCGGATACTACCTCATGTACCTCTTGAACCAAATCAATTATTTCATCTGTTGACATCTCTGTTTTTTCTTCATTAAGAGATTCTTCCATTGTTGCATCAAAGTCGTAACGAGGATCGACTTCGCCACCAGATAACAAAGCACGGTTAAACATTTCATCTAATGAGTTTATGTCTTTAATGACAATCTTGAGAAACTTCATAAGAAACTTCTTTGGATCTCCTTCACCATACTTTAAGTAAAGCTTGTTTGATCCTAAAGTTCCGGTTTGAGCAGATTCTTTGAATGCTTGAAGCACCTCTTCAATCTTGTCCATATGCTTAATCAGAATGTTAGAAGTGTTAACTATGTCACGATTAAGCTTGCTTCCCTCTTCTTCCTCAAGAGTTCTAGTAAGTGCTTTAGCCTCTTCAGGCTCAAGCTTTCCAGCTAGCTTCTTGATGATGTTGAAGTAAGGCTCCAGCACTGCTGCTTGTTCTCTTAGTGTCCTTACATTAAGAAACTTTCTTTGAAAATCTTCTAATGCACTGGAATGGTTGTTTGCAGTTTCTTCATCTATTTCCACTGTTGCTGTTATTATGGGCTCTTCAGTTGGAGGAGTTTCTTCTGGTTCTACAGCAGGCTCTTCCTCTGAGGATGATATTCGGCTTGTTATGATATTCATCAAATCATCATATTGATCCTCTGATAGATCTTCTTCTGTTTTAGTCCAATCGTTCATCTCTTCAAGCGTAATATCAGCAAAAGGTTTAAGCTTCTCAATTTCAAGATTTGTAAAAAAGCTCTGTAGAGCCTCTAGGTATTCTGTTTCAACTTCTTCCAAAATAAGTTGCACAACATCTCTTGACGAAGCAAGCTTTGTTTCCAAAAGTTTTTGGATTATAGGATGCTTGATTGCACCGATTGCTAATTCTTTCTTATTCATTTAGATCTACTCCTAGCTTATCAAGAGCCATAGATAGTTCCGTTCTAGCATTTCCATCCTTAGCAACTTTCAAAGCAGCTGTAAGCAGCTGGTTTAAAAGAACTATCTCTGCATTATCTAGACCGTTTATTCTTGGAAATAAAGTATACAATTCTTTGAACTTTTCAGCCATTTCAGTTTTGGTTTCTACAGATGCCTCGGCTTCAAGCTCTTCTTTTATGATTTGCTTGATCCTTTCTTTTGTTATCTTCATTCTATAACTCCTTTTCACTATAAATAGCCGAAGAGACTGGTTTGGTCTAATGAAATGTATCGTTTGGATCAAATTTAGTTAGCTTAAACAGATACTGGTACATTTGTCTCATTTCCGGATTTTGTGATACCTGATACCCAAGCATAACTATCATCTGTATTTCTTGTGGTGACATACCTTTTTCTGCCATTTTTCTTGCTGCTTCAAAGAGCTGGCCGAATAACAATCTTGTTTCATTGTCAGCATCCTGCATCTTTAAGGTCATAGCCATTAGGCTATCTGATATACTATCGCTCATATTTACTCCTATAAAAAATTGAACCATGATATTGGAAATCTTATTGATCTGTAGAAATCGCGAATTGTTACTTTTGGTGCTGATGGTTCGTTTATGAGTGGCATCTTAGCTTCCTCTGGTGTTCTGTTGCCTTTTCTAGAGTTGCACTTCTTGCATGCAATAACAATATTTTTCCAGCTAGAATCTCCGCCCTTAGACCTTGGAACAACATGATCCATGGTAAGTTCGGAGAATTTAAATTTTAAACCGCAATATTGACATTCGTACTTATATCTATACGCTACGTTTCTTCGGTTGCACGAAAGATGCAATTTACGGTTACTTATGTAAGATTTTAGCACAATTACCGAAGGAAATTGAGCTGTTTCTGTTATGTGGTGTGAGTGGTGCTCAACGACTTTTGCACGGCCAGAATATGCCAAATTGAAGCCTTTATAGGCATCAATGATCTCTATGGGTCTCCAAGAGGCATCAAGTTTCAGAGTGTACAATTTTGTTTCCACATAGTATCTAGTTTTTGTTTACTAGTTTCGCAGCAGCAGAGTCAACTGGGGCTCGTGCTGAGAAGTTTTCTACAAGGGAAAAGTTTTCCATAAAAGACTTTAATTCATTAAATGCTCTTTTAAAATCGGGAATCATCTCAATCTCGGTGGCACCACCGTGAGAATGAATCGCCCTAACCTCTCCTATGTTGTCATAAATAGTAACGGAAGGATGCTCCGACAGCCAAGTCACAGCAACCTTCCCGTTGTCAAAGATAAAGCCTTGTGCGACTCGTCCAGTGCCAGAAACACCGGACTCATCCTCAAGACGATTTAAATAAAAAATTTTCATATTGATAGTTCCTATAGAAAGTCGAAACTCGGAATCTCTTTCTTTGGAAGTTCTTCTTCCTCTATTTTCTTTGCTTCTTCTTTTGATCTTTTTCTCTCTAGCCAAATATACTCCATAACTTTCATAAAGGGTTCATAATATCTATCCTTAGATAAGGGTAAGAAATAAATAGAATCTAATGTTACATCTACGCATAAGAGTGGTTCAAAGTATTTTGTTTCAACAAAAACAGTTCCGGTTTCATAATCAAAATGAGCAGTGTAGTAAGGGCTATCTGAAACATGTTGTATTATGTCTGCTTCGTATTCCTTTTGCTTTTCTTGTGTCATTTTGCCCAAGTATAAACCATTTTTAAGGATCTTAGCAATCTTAACAACCATTTCCTCAGAATCTATCGGCTTGGCCTTTTTAATCTCTCTGCTCATTTTATGCGACTCCCTCAAAGTAACTATCGTCTTGGTAATAATAAAAAATAATTTTTTACTTTGCGTTGCGAAAGGCATACACAACTCCTCTAAAAGCACGACGATGGATGTAGAGTGACACTCCAGAACCGTCTTCGTCTATTCTAAGAATGTTTTTTCGGCATCTATGGGCAATCTTAGAAATATTATGATTGCAGCCCCAAACTGTTACAAACTCCTCTTTCCTATCCATATTGTTATCTATCAAAATACACTCGGCTTCTGGGTCTCCGCCTTTGCCCTTGTATTCTGCAATGATTCTGTTAATTTGTTGTTCTATAGTTTCTGACATATATCCTCCTGTTGTCATAATAAAATTATAACACGAAAGATATTATTTGTCAAGCTCCAAGTCGTACTTTTTTATAAGAGTTTTAAGTTCTCTCTGATTGAGGCCGAGGAAAGACGCCATGTCAGAATACGAGCGGCAGGCTGAAAGTGCATACAGAAGCACACCTTCTTTTATGATATTATTCAAGGACGCCCAGATAGGAAAATTATATAATCGGTTATTAATATAGCGAGAGGCAAGTTCCAATTTGACTGCTATTATTTCTTCTAAAGTTAAAGAAGACAACATGACTTCAAATTCATCAGTTATCTTCTTTTCTTGTTTTAATTTATTAATAAAAGAATAATCGTAAGACTTTCCCTTATATTCTTGGTTTTTCTTTTGCCACATTATTCACCAGCAGGAGCAGCAATGCTTGGCTTAGCAAGTCCAGGTTGAAGTTCGTCCTCAAAGGAATTTAGCAATAGGTCTAAGTTATACAAACACCAGTCTCTGAACATTTGTTTGTCCTGTGGGTCTGCTAGATCTAAATATGGATCTGAAAAATAGGACTGTGTTAGTCTGAACGCATCAAATGCTTGATTACGACCGGTCATTTCACCTTCCATGCCAGCTGCAAATTCTTCACGCTCGGCATCTTGTTTTTTCTTTTTCGCCACATCCTTCTCTACCTGAGTTTCTGGTTTTGGTTCGTCGGTGACGATGTCCATAGCATCTTCTTCATCATCTTCTATATCAACACCGATTGCTTCCATCAGTCCCTTGATTTCATCTTCTATTGCATCAATATCAGCATCAGTTGGTGAGGCCAAGTCAGAACCGCCAGTGTCTACCATGCCATCGTCAACATCAACTTGTGGGTTTCCAGTGGCATTCATGGCATCTAATTGATCAAATAAGCGAACAAATGCTGCTAATAAATGATTTATAAAAGACTCTCTTTGTTCCTGAGATGTGGTGAGCTGTTGGTATAGGTTTTTAATTGTTGGCTTGGCTTTACGAAATGCATCACGAAGCATATTGATACCAGTATTAGGATGAGGGTTAGAAATATCCTTGCCTTCCTTAATTAATTTTCGTATCACCAATCGGAGAGATTGCTCCGCATGATTCTGTTCTTCTGTAATGGCTCTGATCTTTTCACGAATATAACGACGAAGTACTTTTTCAGTATCATCAGGTTGTTCTTGGGAGACATGGCCAGCAACGGCACCAGAACCCATAGAAGATAGCTCCATTAATTGCTCTATAGATGTTATTTCAACAATTTTCTTCATTATTCACTCTCAGGTTGGCCTTGCTTCATTGCGAGGGCTGCTCTTAATTGCTCAATAGTCAAAGCATCAAGCATCTTTTGCAGCAAATCATCTTCAGCTGCTTCGTCTGGGGCTTCTTCCTCAACAACCATCATGGTTGCTTCAGGGGCAGCTTCAGGAGCGGCACATGCTGTTTCTTCAACTACTTCTTCTTCAAGCTTGGCATCTTCGGCAGCATCTTTCATTGACTCTTCCTTGTCACCATCTTTATCTAGGTCCAAGAAGTCAGGCTTTGATGCTTCGTTCAGCTTTCCGAGATCCATGGAGAATCCCCATCTCTCATTAAGAAGAGTGTTTATTTCTTTATTTTTCCAATCTTTAGTAGACATTTTGTAAATTCTCCTTTCATTAAAAATATCTTTGTTTTGAGATTTGAATTGATCTTCCCAATCTCTAAAACACATATTACCCTTTAAATAGGCTTCAGCTTCCATTTTTCGCAGGTGTGGATCTTTCTGTGCATAACCGTCAGTCATCTGGTGACTTTGGTCAAACATACCTTTTTCATTTTGCATGTGGTGAACAAGCTCATGAGCGATTGATCTCATCATATCTTTAGGATGACGATCATCAACGTAGATAGTAATTTCCATATTGTTTCGGTCATAATAACCAGTCTTCCCTAGGTGAGGGTGGTTCGTAT
>UEXM01002617.1_pt1 | contig 12502 bp, 8 predicted proteins | sample 1796661 | NCBI WGS metagenome assembly UEXM01 (sample SAMEA4772469, study PRJEB27181) | metagenome | reverse complement strand
ACCGTCCATTACGATACGCAATAAACCAAAAGAGTCCGTTTGAGGACGAGCAGGATGACAACGCAATTGTTGAGCCTGTGATATTTGTAAATGGGTTTCTATCTGTATCAAAAACAAACCCTGTATTACAGGAGTTCCTTCACTACCACCCTCAAAACGGGATGGTGTTTGTGGAAGTTAATACCGAGAAAGATGCTCAAGCAGAGCTGGATGTAATTAACTACGAGGTTGATGCGTTGATTGCTGCTAAAGGTCTTGAGATTGATGAGCTTGAAAGAGTGGCAAGGGTAATGCTTGGTAAAGATGTAAGTAGGATATCTACTGCTGAGTTGAAGCGAGATGTTCTTATCTACGCTAAGACAAACCCACAGGAGTTTCTTAATATCCTTGACGACCCTATGTTGAACTTACAGGCTGATGTGTCTGTGTTCTTTGATAAGGGGCTGCTTGGTATGAGGAACAACAACAAGGATGTGTACTTCAACCTACCGAACAACAAGAAGCGTATGCTTACGGTTCCTTTCGGTGAGGACTATGTGTATATCACCTCGTCTTACCTACAGTCAGATGAGGGACTTGAGACTTTGAAGATGCTCGAAAAGCATATGGAAGAATAACGTATCTTTGTTTTCTTTAACCCATTTAATTTTTTAACAATGGCCAAGTATATTGAGATTACCACAGGTGCAAAGAAAGCTTTGATTCCAACAGGCGAAGGCTTGTTTGTAGAAAGAACTTCTGCTACTGCAATGAGAATTTATAGCGTTGGAGCTTTTGGACACCACTTTGAGTTGGTGACAGTTGCTTCTACCACTGCAATGGTGACAGCTATTAATGACGCTTTAGTAAAAGCTGCTGAGACAAGTTGGACAAATGCTGTTGTTCCTGTTGTTCTTCCTTCGGGAGAGACAGTAACAAGCGTATTAGTAACTGTATTTAGTTAAAGTACTGCTTTCATGTGTTGAAGAGGGTGTCTTAACGGACACCCTTTTTTTATTTGGCTATCTTTGTAGAAAGGTATTGCCATGATGATAAACTCAGTCAGAAACACAGTTCTTGCAGTTTGCAACAAGAACAACTACGGCTACATATCCCCGTCTGATTTTAATTTGTTTGCAAAGCAGGCTCAGATGGATATGTTTGAGGACTACTTCTATCAATACAACTATCAGATAAACAAGGTAAACGCTCACACAACAGGGTCAAGCTACGCTAACCTTGCTGAGAACTTGCTTGAGGTGATTGATTCGTTCTCTGTGTTTGCAGCACTTGTTAACTCAGGAACAAACCAGTATACACTGCCTGCTGATTTTTATTACATAAATAGGCTACAGTACAACAACCTTAACGTAGAGAAGGTATCTGAGTCTAAGCTGTTAAACCTAACAAACTCACTACTTACAGCGCCAACAACAGAGTGGCCTGCGTATGTGGTTAGAGAGAATACAGCTTATATTTTCCCCGACACTATTACAGGTGCGGTTATAGATTGCCAGTATGTAAAGTATCCCCTTGACCCTAAGTGGACGTATGTAACACTATTAAATGGTGAGCCACAGTTTGACCAAACAAGTGCAGACTACCAAGACTTTGAGCTACCTGCTTCTGATGAGCCTATGTTAGTTGTGAAGATATTGCAGTACGCAGGCATATCAATACGGGAGGCGGAGGTTGTTAATGCAATGACTACTATGGAAGCCAACGAAAACCAACAAGAACAATAATGGCATACTTAAGCGGATATCAGTATTACGAGAATAGCGGAATTGCTCCTGAGGATGCTAATTGGGGTTCGTATCAGTACGTTAGCTTGACTGACGTAGTGAACAACTTCATGCTTATGTATCAGGGCAACCATGAGCTTGTAAATAATATTAACAGGTATCAGGTTTTATTCCACGCAAAGAGGGGTATACAAGAGTTGAATTACGATGCGTTCAAGGAGATAAAAGCACTTGAGTTAGACGTATGTGACGACTTAAGATTTGTGTTGCCACCTGACTTTGTAAACTGGGTAAGACTATCGTTGTTTAAGAACGGTATGCTCTACCCCTTAACAGAGAACATACAGGCCAACAGTGCTGAGTCATACTTGCAGGACAACAACTGTAACATATTGTTTGACCAGTCAGGAAATATACTGCAGCCTGAGCATTCACTACTTGACACAGAGCGTCTTGCGGGAACAGCGAAGACAATGTACCTGAACAACGATAGCATTTATAATGGTAGTGAGGGCTACAACATTGATGGTCAGTGGTACTTTGACTTTCAGATAGGTGCGCGGTATGGTTTAAACACAGAGACAGCTAACGTAAACCCTACCTTTAGGTTGGATAAGGCGAATGGTGTGATTAACTTCAGCTCAGGGATGGCAGGAGAGCAGTGTGTGCTTGAGTACATCTCAGATGGCATGAACCGACAGCCGTTTAATCCTGACGGAACTCCTAATACAAGTGACGTTGACGTTAAGGTTCACAAGTTCTTTGAAGAGTTTATTTATGCGTACATTAAATACTCTATACTTAATAGTAGGTTTGGAATACAGGAGTATGTGGTAAGACGAGCGCAGAAAGACAAGAGCGCGTTGTTAAGGAACGCTAAGATTAGAATTAGTAATCTACACCCAGCTCGTCTGTTAATGAACATGAGAGGTCAGAATAAACTTATAAAGTAATATGGCTAAGCAATCGAGGAATTTCGTCAATGGACGGATGAATAAAAGCGTAGACGAAAGACTCTTGCCTGTAGGTGATTACGTTGATGCCATGAATGTTCGCGTAGGCTCAACTGAGCTTACTGAGATTGGGGCTGTAGAGAACTCAAAGGGAAACTCAAAGATTACGTCCCTGCAATATAACGGGGCTGCGCTAAGCGGCCAAGCTACTTGTATTGGAACACACGCTGATTCAGAGCAGGAGACAATCTATTGGTTTGTGCATGACCCTGCGTGTACTCAGGCTATAAACGGTAAGGTTGATATGATTGTGTCGTATGATACGACAGCGCAACAGCTTACATACCATGTGGTTACAGAGCTTTTACTAAACTTTGAACCTGCGTATCTTATTAACAGTGTTGATAAGATTGATGACCTGTTGTTCTTTACTGACAACTACAACGAGCCAAGGAAGATAAACGTCACAAGAGACTACTCGTTTCCTGACGTAACAGCTCTCCCTGCTGATGTTGATGAAATTATTGAGCTTGACATAAGTGTTATTAAGCCGCCACCACTTGAGGCTCCGACTATTCAGTTTTCTCAGGTAGCTGGTGGAGAGAATTACATTGAGGATACGTTCATATGTTTCGCGTACCGCTATCAGTATGCCGATGGAGAGTACAGTGCGCTGTCTCAGTTTACGGCCCCTGCATTTGCCCCAAGCTCTCGATTCTCGTTAGGAATAGACAGTCTTCTTAATGAGGGTATGAAGAACTTATGGAATCAGGCCAATGTAACATTTGATACTGGGGTTGAGCAGGTGATAGGTGTTGACCTTGTGTTTAAGGAGGCTGACTCCAATAACATATTTGTCATAGATGAGTATGATGTAGAGAGCCTAATAGGTCAAACTCAGAACGTATCATTTACCAACGGAGAGATATACACGGTTCTACGCAGCGATGAGATACTAAGGCTGTATGACAATGTACCCTTAAAAGCTAAGGCTCAAAACATATTTGGCAATAGGCTACTATATGGTAACTACGTTGAGCAGCGTGACCTCACTGACTCAACTGGGCAAGAGATTGACTTAAATTATACTGTTAAACCTGTGTCATCAAACACTACAGGATCTATAACACTACCAAGCACTCTTGGTACGAGGGATATTAATGTTGATTCAACATTATCGGCACCTCCAAACATAAATTTTGGAAAGGTTACATTCGACTTGAGTGGAATTGATAACTCACAATTAGTTGAAGGGGCTATATTTCAGCTTGTATTAAACTGTCAAGGTGAAAGTTTTTCTTATAATGGACACCGCCCTCCCCCTGCGTCTATTTCAGACTCTTTTAATCTATCCGCACCTTTTGAGGTTGTGTTAAGTTTTAGGTTGAATACAGACTATAATAATTTAGCCGATGCTTTTAGTGTTTGGGGTAATTCTCATTTTGCTATTGTATCGGGGTGGAATAATTATACAGGAAGCAACAGCCCAACTAACTGGGCTACAGGGGCTACATGGTTCGATGTGTTTAATGGTGCTGTTCCTTCTGTGAACACATCAGGAGTTCCACCATTTGAGGTAGACGTATGCATGGCTTCGCAGTACCAAGGAGATGTAGATGTTGTACCGCTTGAGCCTAATAATGCACCTCCATTAAACGGAACGGCTGCACCAAATGACACCTTAGGTCTTGGCCCCAGCGTTCAAAATGATTGGGGTGGATTAATAATAAATCTTAGTGGAACGGATTTAGAAATTGTTCCACCTGCTCATAGATATAGGAATGCAGATGTTACTTATTGTAGTGGTGGGCCATCCGTTCCTTCGTTGTTTCAATACTTTAAAATAAACTCAGCCTTTGGATATTTTTCTACAGAAAAAGGTTTAAAAAGTCTACACAGTAATAGAGATTATCAGGTAGGTATTATCTATCAAGACTCTAATGCCCGACAATCAACTGTGCTTGTTAGTGAAGAAAACTCTGCTCATATTCCTGCTTCTCGCAGCACAAACCTAAATCATTTAGAGGTGACAATTCCTTCAGGAATGAGGCCTCCGTCTTGGGCTGAGAGGTACAAGTTTATGCTTAAACCATCTCAAGGTTTATACGAAACAATATATGCAGACACTATGTTTTCAGATATTGAAACAGGGTCGGTGTGGGTTCTTCTTGAAGGAGAACAAACAAATAAAGTGGTTGAGGGGTTAAGGTTAATTGTGAAGTCTGATAGCAACGGCCCCTTAGGTAATCCAGTACACGCTACTGTTTTAGAGGTTGTTAATCAATCCGATAACTTTTTAGACCGAGCTAATATTATAACTGACGGTACTGTTGAGCAGCCTGCTGGGGTATATATGAGGATTGTACCCGTAGGCTGGAGTGCAGATTCAACTAATTATAGTGTTTTGGATTCAGGGAACCTACATCAAGCGATAGAAGCAGAAGACGGGGGTAGTTCTAATAATCAAGGTACACCCTCTATGCAAATAAATGTGTGCCTTAATAATGGAACTGAAACCAATCCTAATCCAGTACCGCTTGCAATATCTGCTGGAGATGTTGTTACAATGAGATTCCATTTTAACAGAAACCATGCAAACGAAGATGGTGACCCTTGTGGGGCAGTGAGTAGCCTTTATGAAAGGACATACACGGCAACACAAGACTACTCTGATTTTAAAGCTTTTTGGGACGGAGATGGTGTAGCTGTATCTAACGACACAGACACTTATGTTGAACCTGCCGTAGCTGATTCACAAAGCCCTTCAACTCAATCGTATAACTCTTCATTAAATATTTTACCTCGATTATACCCCCCTTTAAATACCCCGCCAACTTTTAGTCAGTGGCAAAATGAGCCTATACTTTTATATGATTTTCCAAAAATCTCTACTGTTAATCAGTATGAGTTTAGAAGAATCCGAGTAGGTCAGATAGGTTCTCCTACAACTGGTGGTTATCAAGGAGATGATTGGCTTGCTTTGTGTCTAAAGGGAGGGGTAACCGCCTGCGTTGGTGAGGTTCAGTATAGACAAAGCGCCATATTTGCTCAAATAACAGTTACGGGTGGAGACGGTGAATTGATTTTTGAAACTATTCCAAACAAGGTAGCTGATGGCATTTACTATGAGGGGGCTGACAACTATCCCATCAAGAATGGAAATCATATGTCAGGTTCTAATGATGGAGATGTAAACCAAACAGCTAATTTAGACGGAAAAGTTAATTTAAGTTTCTTTAATTGTTTTGCTTTTGGAAATGGAGCTGAGAGTTACAGGATACTTGACTCGCTTACAGGGAACTACTTTACACTTGGGAACAGGTCTGCTGGTGTTACTACACAGGACTACGAGCAGATAAGAAGAGAGTCATCAATAACCTATAGTGGGTTGTACCAAGAGCAGACAGCTCTTAACAACCTGAACAATTTCAACCTTGGTCTTGCTAATTATAAAGATTGCGAGGAGTCCTACGGGCCTATTGAGATACTGCATTCGTTCCGTGACAACTTGTTGGTATTGCAGGAGGACAAGATATCCTACATTCAGGTAAACAAGAGCTTAATAAGTGGAGCAGATGGTTCAAACATTGTAACGGCTGCGCCTACAATATTAGGAACGCAGATTGCAAGGATTGAGGAGTATGGTATATCAAACAACCCTGAGAGCTTTGCCACCTATGGTAGGGATATGTTCTTTACAGATGCCAAGAGAGGTTCTGTTATAAAGTTGTCGGGTGCGCTTACACAGGGCGATGCCTTGCAGGTTGTGTCTTCTATGGGCATGAGGTCATGGTTTAGAGACCTGTTTCAAGATTCGTTTACTACTCAGAAGCTTGGCGGTTATGACCCGTACATGAATGAATATGTACTGGCATCTAACACAACAAACCTTCCATTACAGATACCTATAACATCATGTAGGGCAAGAACTCTTGGGTCATATTTACCTCCCGTTCAATGGAATGGGCTAACTGCTCAAACTCAGTACATTGTAAATGCGGGGTCAGGTATTGGTATTATGAATATTGAATTTACAGCCGATTACGCAGTAACTGTATCTGCTTTATATAATGGTGTTGAAACATTTAATCCAGCAGGGTCGGGTGTTGGAGAGACAGGGACATTTACTGTTGCGGTATCTAAAAACATAGCTTCCATAAGTGATGTGTTAATTACGGTAACTCCTACAGACCCTAATGTAGATTCTATAACTACAATGTTTCCACCATGTCCTACGGGTTCTACTGTAAAGGTGATAACAGTCTGCTTGACTGACGCAGAAGACGAAGCTTTGACTACTTTAAATCAGTATTCATACACTGCTACACCTTACACCAGTCCTTTATCTTCACGGAACATAACTTTTGGGTCAGGAAACACAACGCCTATTGTATCTGATTTTAATGTTGTTGGAGGTGTGCAGGGAACACCTACAATACCAACATCCACATCGGTAATAACGATGGCTTCTAATGCTTCTTCAGGAGGTACGTTTGCTTTTAACTTAAATACAGATAAGTTTAGGTATGTTCAGTCAAACATATCTTACGCTGACAATCCAGCAGGAATAGCGGCAATGTTGGCGGCATCTACAACAGTTCCTTCAATAGATAGCACTCAAGCTCCTGACTTGTACACGGGTACGTTTACCTTAACAGGTGGGTGGGATGAGTTGTATTTAATATACGACTATCGTAGAGCAGGTTCAGCAATGTTCTGCTCGAACACATCTACAGACCCAGCAGATAGTAATGATGTGTGTTGTGATTGTAGTGCTATTATAGGTTGTACTCCGTTTTTAGGAACCGTGGTATATGTAACCTCAGCAGCCGCCTGTGCTTCGGCTACAGTGGCTACCGTATATTACCATAACGGAATAGGTATAGTTCCAACAATCGGAGACACTATATATAGTATGCCTGATTGTGTTACAGGAGTTATTTTAGGCGCAGATAATTACATTAAATTAGGAGACGGTTCTGATGAGTACATTCAAGTAAACTCATCAGGTACTATAATAGCTAAAACAACCTGCTAAAATGCCAACATCATTTGGACAATACTATTATGACGGAGCTTCTTTTGAAACCTCTACTGGAATTTTTACAGATGCCAACTTAACTACTGCTGCTCCTTCAGGGACATACAGATTAGGTGGTGTTTATAGGATTTGGGATGGAACTACACTTAGTGATATATATCAATGCGACTCCTGTTGTCAAACTATCTGCGACCCACTTATCGCACCTTTTACGGGTGTGTTTCCTGTTACCTCTCCTAATAATTTTAAGGACACTATATGCACACAAAGCAGGCCGTCAGGTATTGTTGTGATTGAGTATGACTTTGGGAACCCTCCATTTGTAGGTTTCCCTATGGGGTTTGATGCTGCCTATGATGGTGTTACATACACTAACGTAAGCTCCAATAGGTATGGTTTAATTCAGGCAAGGTACAAGGGGTCTCCACAACAAAATATGGATGAGGCGGATTTTATTGCGGGTTCTCCATATACCCTTAATGACAGAGAATGGAAGCCTTTAAGCGCCACGTTTCAGACCACTGGAACTTCAACAACTGAAACAGTTAGCGCATCAAATACAACACTAACTGCTAACAGCCCTGAGAAGTGTTACATGGCTATACCAAAGCAGTTTTCTCCAACAAATTTGGATGTAACTATCTACTCCCCACGACCCGCGTCAGAAGGCTCGGCAGGAATGTTAGATGTTACTGTGAGATGCCCTGCTCCATTGGCTTCGTTTGCTTCATCAACAGAGTTTGCCGCTACACGAGCTACGGTGTGTGCTTTAACTGTAGACACAACATTTTATCACGTTCAAGTTAATGGCACAGTAGGCGTACCTCGTGTGTTTGACATTGTGTATACAGATGCGGGAGCAACTACGCATCCTGCAATGGGATTTTATGCACTTTCGGGAAGAAGATGGATGGAAGTTGGGCCTGAGGGCATAGTAGCATGGTCAGGTGTTGGATGTGGTGGAGCTTCGCTTTTAACAGATATGATAGCTACTCCAAGTGCGGCATCAAGTCCAAGTGGTACTTGTGCATTAACTCCTAATGTTGTTTACTACCACGATGGGTCTGCTGATTTACCCGTTGTTACTGATATAATTTATACGGATGTTGCGGGAACAATTCCAATATCAACAGCAGGATACTATCAGCTCCAACAGGAATATACGATAATTGAAGTTAATGGTTCAGGAGTAGTTCAATCACTTGCTTTATATAATTGTTAATATGCCAAATTACACACTCACATATAGCGGTTCATCGGGACAGGGACAAGGCGGTTGGCCTTCGTTTTACTCGTACTTTCCTGAGCAAATTCAGGGTATGAACCAATACCTATACACCTTTGATAAGGGTAACTTGTATAGGCACAACACCAACCTTATTCGTAACCAATACTACGATGAGGCTTTGATTCATATAACTCCAAGCTCAGTAACAACAACAATTATAGGCAATCCCCTTGAGTCTAAGCTTTTTAAGACCATTGAGTTGGATAGTGACTTAGCATGGACTGCGGATCTTGAGTCAGATGTTCAATCCGCAAGGACAATAAGCGCGTCATGGTTTGAGAAGAAAGAGGGGAACTGGTTTGCCTTTGTAAGGGGACTTACTGCATCGGGAGCTACAAACTTCTCCATGCGTTCAGCGAATGGTTTGGGTGTTGTAACTACGGTAAACCCCGCTATACCTGATCCTGCGACAACATTGACATTTCCAACGGGATTTCAGGTGGGTAGCATAGCCTCTATAGGTGACTTTGTTTATGCCACATCAGACCCCGCAACAGTTGCCCCTGTTTTAGCAGGACAGATAGTAGACCCCTTGTCTTCTACAAGTAACGTCTTAACGATTAACACGGTAGGTGAAACAGTTCCTTTGAACTCAGACTTCATCCTGTACCAAAAGAATCAGATAGCTGAGTCTCATGGTCTGTTAGGCCACTATTGTCAGATAACACTATCAAACGACAGCACATCGGCAACTGAATTATTTGCGGTTGTATCGGACGTAATGAAAAGCTATCCTTAGAAAGTAGTATCTTTGCTACTATGGAAGACCTACTGGATAATGAGGCTGATATACTGAAGCAAATCCATACGGGGCGTGGCCTTATGTGGGAAAGCATAGAGGAGTTTAATGAGCAGCTAAGACAGACTGGTTCAACTATAGAAAGGGCTACTGAAGAGATGGAGGAAAACTTACCTCTTGAGCATCACTTCGAGAATGGTATGTACACCCGTAAAATATTTATGCCTAAGGGTATGCTTGTGGTGAGTTTAATTCACAAACAAGACCACCCTACATTTATATTGTCGGGAGAGTGTTCTGTATTATTAGATACAGGAGAGGTAGAGAGATATAAGGCTCCGCACATTATACAAACAAAGGCAGGTACTCAGAGGGTTATATATATGCATGATGACTCAGAGTGGGCCTGTGTATACAAGACAGATGCTACTACAGTTAAGGAGGCTGAAGAGGAGATATACACGGAAAACTACAGGGAGCTTCCTAAAGAATTGATAAGTCATAGATATAGAATGATATGTTAAACACAGTACTATTAACAATATACGACACCGTTCCCTACGATTGGCCTCATGTGATTGAGTCTACAGGAGCAATGCTTGCTCTTGGAATTGTTGGTGCAGTAGTGGCGGTAGCCTCAGCAGCGACCACTGTTGGTATGTCAGTAAGTGCCAGCGAGGAACAAGCATTAGCGCAGGCAAAGGCAGAAGCAGAGGCAAAGAAAGCATTGGACTCAGCTCGTTCTGAAATGAAGCAGAGGAAGTTGGCAAAGCTTGCTATCAACCTTGAGGGTGAGAGGACAGCCGCAGAGAACGCTGCTGTTGTTGCTGCGACAGGTATACAGACAGCAAGGGGAGGTGACCCTCGTCAGTTGGCTGCGACTATAGGCCGAACGCAGATGGCTAACATAGCAGAGCAGGAGGCGCTACAGGCTACAAGAGCAAGAAGGGTTGATGACCTTGAGTTGTTGAAGGCTCAAGAGGAGCAGCAGATACAGACTAATCTTGCCAACCTTGACCTTGCTGAGGCTGAGGGCGCTCAGGTGGCTGCGGCAAGGGCTGCGGATTTACAGCAGGCTTATGATAATCAAGCTGTTCAGGGTGGCGTTCAGGCTGCTGGCGCTGCTGTTAATTTAGCAGGGACTATAGCAGGGCCGAAAATAGAAGCATCTGCTGCCTACGATAAGGGAGTAGCAGGTGCAGGTGACGCTAACATAAAGAAGTTCTTACAGAGCGACCCAGCGGCAATGGCTAAGTATGGCGGTCAGATAGGTTCAGCAGATGCCAAAGGGTTGAAGAATATGATGATGGATTTATATCCTGCTTCATCATTTAGTGACCCAGTATTTCAAGATAGACTTTCGGGCGATTACTTTAGAGACCAAGAGGTGAAGTTTCAAAGGCAAATAAATGCGCTCGGAGGTACGGGGGCTGGGAATTGCGCTGGTGGTTCATGCCCAAAATAACAAGTTAATACAATGGCAAAGACATACTATAAGTACAAGGATAGGAAAAGCGCTCCCATTGATTACGCAGGTGCAGCTCAAGGGCTATCTGACTCTATACAGGGAACTGTAGATAAGCTTAAGGGTGAGGCTGACAAAGCGGGTGCAGAGGCAAGGGAAGCACAGTTGTTAGCCAAGCAGACCGCTGAGCGACAGGTTAAAGAAGCCTATGCAAGGTTGGATAAGGAAAGAGAACGTGCGAGGCGGGATAGGAAAGATGCCGAAGCGAGGGCTGACAAGAGAGACCTACGTTCAACAACCTTTTATGACAAGGCTCTCGCAGGGCTATCTGAGGTTGATGAGTTAGGAATGGCTACTGAAGGGCAGGCTAACGAGTATTGGCAGACTAATGTTTTAGGCTTAATACCTCAGATAAAAGAGAAGACACTTCAGTTAACGCGAGACTATACAAACGGTCTTATTGACGATGCCAAATTTATCATAGGGAAGACTCAGATGTTAGACCAAATAAGAATGCTTAAAATTACTATGGACAGCTCCATTCCAAAAATAAATGAAACGAATGAACGAATAGCTAAAGGGGAGGCAAGTCCAATTGAACCATATATGAGAAAATATAATCAAGAGTTTCAAGATTGGAAAAAGAGAAAGCTTATGATTTCTCCTGAAAACAATACGATATACGCAGTAGGTCTCAGCTCTGATGACCCAATAGACGGCCCACCTGAAGAACCAAAATACCTTTCTTTAACAGAGAATTTAACAGGTCTACAAAACCAATATGATGCGTATGACATGAATGCTGCGACTACAGCGTATGCTAAATTAGTTGAGGATATAACCATAGATGAGGGTGGTGTAAAAATAACAGACCCATTCCAAACAGGAGGGGGTGCTGATTTAATGGCATCAATTGAGACCAAATTTGGAAGAGGGGTGAGTGACACCGAGAAAGCAAGTATATTGTTACAGAAAGAAGAGTACGATTTTATTCCGAATGTATGGACTGAGGAACAGTACGAAGAGTGGAAGAAGACAGCATCTAAGGAAGAGATAAGAGGTGGTATATGGCTTAAGCATGAGAGTGTAGAGGGCGGTAGGGTAAACGCTGTCTTGCAAGAGAATCAAAAGAAAGCCTTTTTAGACGATGCTATTAATGAGATTAAAATTAAGGCTGGGTACTCTAAAACTGTTGATACGCCTAAAGACGATAGTGCTGCTAAAACCAAGCAAAAATTAACATTAGACAAGGCAGCAATCAATCTCGACCGTTTACATGATATTTTTACGGG
>UEXM01002616.1_pt1 | contig 12503 bp, 20 predicted proteins | sample 1796661 | NCBI WGS metagenome assembly UEXM01 (sample SAMEA4772469, study PRJEB27181) | metagenome | reverse complement strand
CGCCCAGTATATTACCACTGTAAACTCACAGAAACGGAATTGACCATTAGTTCTAAATGCTACAACCGTGTGTGCTTTCGTCACAGGTGATAATTTCCTAACCGCTACCGCGTTTATTCTGAACCTATCGGCGTGAGTAAAAACGTCGATATCCTGATCTGTAAATATTTCACTAGCTATTCGACCCCTACCTTGAATGGCTATCCCGTGTTGACCGAAACCATTATCGACAATGGGTATATTCACATTGGTTGCCACATAAAACCTGCCGTCACCTAAATCCATAGTGCCGCCACTTATAGATGTTACATGGTTGGCTATAGCCGTGAAAACGGGGCTATTATTAAAACCTGAAGTAGCGCCTACAGGTGACGATATCGCTCCCCATTGGCGAACATTTACCACTTCTGAAATGTTAGTAAAACCGGGGTACTTAGTATTCAGTAGCACCAAAGCTAAGGTGGGTTGTCCTTGACATTGTATAATGTTAAAACCGTTTGGTGTCACGCTTGACGCTAGTACTACGTTGAACCTACCATTATCGCGATCGATAATTCTTCTAGTTTGCCCAACCCTAATGTTAGCGTCAGCAATAGTCTCAGCTAGAGTGTACCCTCGGTCAGAAAAGTTTTGACTGACAATTTTCAACGCGTTTAACCTGTCGGACACTAGTACAGTGTCGGGATTACCACTAGGTGTAATACCCGCCTCAGTTACCAACGCCTCGCTAAACCCCAGTTGATCATTACCGTGATCGGCCTCCAACGGCGTACCATCGCCAGCCACACCTGTAGAATCGTTTTTAATAGACCCCCGAGGGTAATTTGAGTCGGCGGGATTTGCTCTAGGTCCGTATCTGCCAAAAAAATCTAACATGTTTTAAACTCCAAAAAATTGACCGTAATCGGCCCTTGAATCGCCCCAACCGAAACGACCCCCGTATATTGTAATTTCCGTTTCCTCTGTATACCCTGAGAACTGCACGCCTTGAGGACGAGGTACAACATCGAAAGTGTTAAATACCTCACGTGCGATAGGATCTAATTGTTGACCAAACGATACACTAAATGTCATATCCTCGTTGTCAATGACCCGTATTATATCGACGTTAGTGATATATCTCAAAGCTTCACATACCCCATCTAATGTGGCGGGTGAATTGTTCTTTGCTATTTTAGCTTTAATCAAGGTTTTAAATATCGCGTCGCTTACTTCACCGCTGATTGTTCGACCTGTCGTCTGATACTGCGCCCCTAAACCGCCCCACGTCGAGGCGTTATTAGTACCACCATATTGAGTCGTCACCTCAAAAGATATTTGCGACTCGAACGAGCGATCAATACCAACAATTCGACCAATAACGTTAAGTTGCTCACCCTCCGCGTCGTCTATATCGTAACTATGCGCTACATCGTTAAATGCAGTTTCGAGTTCTGCGCCGAGCGTGGGCGTGATGTTAAACCACTGTCTAATCTTCGGTTTGTCGCGATATTGGGCGTATATTCGATTAGGCGCTATCATGTGTTAATCGTCACTGTAATGTTACTAAGTGCCCATCTTGACAACTCGTTAAATGCTATGGTGATATTAGTTGTACTTCCCTGCAATGTAATACCTGTAACATACGAATGACCATATCGACCTATAACGTTATTAACAGGCGTGTGAATACTATTGATAGGAACGTCTTCGCCAATGTCAAAACCTAAAGTATTAAACCCGCATTCGGGCTCAGTAAGCGTGCCTAGCGAATAATCAATAATTGCTTGTTTAATTAAATCGTCAGTATCATTAGGTAAGTTACCGACACGCTGTACTGTTACTGTAACAATCACATCAACGTAAACGGGACGGCTAAACGTAATATCTTTCGTGTTCGACGGGTATCTGTCAAACACATCTGGTACAGTTACCGATGTCCCTGCGGCGTGAAGCAACACTCCGGGGTTTTTGGTTCTAAATATGGCCAAAGCCACATCTGAATCACTACCGCCATCTACAATTGGTGCGATACTTTTACGCGGTAATCCGTTGGCGTCTGTAGTGTCAGCGTCGTTTTCAAGCACTATCGCGCGCCTAACACCCTCAACGGGGAATATCTCGGCAAGCATCGAATCTACTTGGTTGTTACCCGGTTGACCAACCTCAAGCGTGCGTCGTCTACGTAACTGTGCGTCGGTTTCAACATTTGTACCGGACGTGGCGACTTCAAGATTAGTTGCACCTTGCCAGCCGCCAACAGTAGATGCGATACGCGTAATAGTACCCGTAGCAGCTTGAGTTGCCCCGACGCTAACAGCGGTAGCACCAACGGTGACCGTACCGTCCGAACTTATTGTCACAGTTGAGTTTGTTCGCCATCGCGATCCGTCGACGGTCGATTCGACAAGTTTACCCGCAACAATAACTGTACCGACAACGCCGCTAAGCGTAAGAATCACCGTCGAAAATGTTCCTTGTTTACGAATTGTACCGGTGATGAACGATATCGAGTTTAAATCAACACCTTTAGCCTTGTTCGGATCTTTAGAGTTGTAGGCCCGTTGACCTATTTCATCGAGATTGGCGAATATCTCAGCGTCACTAGCGAGCTTTAAACCGTCAGGTGCGGATGGATCTAGGTTCCAATTTGGATCGATAGCGCGATATAATGCTTCTTCGTCAGCAAACCAACCGTTTTGATTTTTTATCACATAACCGTTAACTGTTAATTGTGCCATCTAGACGCCGCCCGTAATTGTAATCTGAGTTTCACCAAATGGGGTCAGTATACCAGTAGTCACAATGTAAACGCGAGTCGCAATATCAAAATCAGTATCGAAGCTTGTCAATCGGGTTACGTTCTCAGTGCGTACAATTCGATTTTTAATCACGGCCTCTTTCGTTGCGAGACTGGAACCTTTACCTAGCACTTGCTCAAACCAAGGTGTGCCGTCAGTTATGTCTCTGAAATATTCGCCGAGAAATAAATTTAATCGGGTACGTACTGTTTGTGCGACTTCTTCGGCGCCCGATATAAATTGCACACCCGAGGTAACTATGTCGCCCGTAACGGGATCTAATTGTCTAACTGTCATTGTGGATCCCCTGATATCAACGTGACCGGTGTCGGCCCAGCAACATATGTACCAGACTCGTGCTTGTGATCGTCACCAACGTTAACACCGTTATGGGTGAACGAATCCGAATCAACGTTAAAGCTTGTAAACGTCCCGTTGAACGCACCGTCCGCGCTAATCACCATTGTCGCAGAGCTATTTTTAAACTCAATCGAATCGTCGTTTTTAAGCCACGCGTATTGTGTACCTGCTTTATTTCGTAACCGTATACCGTTATTTTCAAACGATTGAATGGCGTTTGGTTGTGAACGTAACCCTGGTAAAAACATCGCGTCGTTAAAATCGTGAAAACGCAATATAGGGTTTTGCGCTATACCGCCCGTACTATTCCACCCGTCGATACAACGTTGACTAAACAGTACGATGCCTTCACAGTTCGGGTTAATTTCACATTCGATGAAGTAACTTTCGCTACCGCTGAAATATACAGGTACTTCAATAATCGGCGGCGGCTCGACAGTCGTACCGTTAGCGGTCAAACGCACAATACCGATTTGCACTTGTGCAAGCTGCGTATCTTTATCGAACGCTATGATGTGGCCGGGCGTAGACGTCGCGACGTTCTTCATCATACTACGTGAAGTTTGTTTAATTAACGCTGTTAAGTTCGAATGTTGTGTCATACAAATAATTGTAACACACGGTTGACGTTGATTGGTAGTTCGTATATATTGACGGTTTAGTCAACAATAAAGAGGGTAGTGACGCATGCTTAATCCTACACTGATGATCGAATTACAAAAAAAGATTCACCAGCAAAACAAAGAAATGGGATGGTGGGATAACCCAAGACCGTTTCACACGTTCATCTGTTTGTTCCACTCCGAACTATCAGAGGCGATGGAGGGTGATCGTAAAAATTTAGCTGACGACCACTTACCAGATTACGATATGTTTTGGGTTGAAATTGGCGATTTCGCCATCCGTTGTCTTGATTGGCTTGGTAGTAAAAACAATGAAAATTACCAATTTTATACTCTTGAACGAATGACCTCAAAAACCGAGTTCCTTGCTAAGATGCACATGCAGGTTTCTTCCGCATTATCGTTACATTACGATCCTTACTATAAAGATAGGCCCGAAACGATCCACTCGATATCCTACGCAGTGAACGCTTGTTTTGATTTTGCAGGGGCGCACGGTGTAGATCTGGAAAAAATAATTAACGACAAGATCGCTTATAACCGCGAACGTTTAGATCATAAGCGAGAAAACAGAGCGAAAGTTCACGGTAAAAAATATTAACGATAACCAGTAATGCGCGTTGACCAAGCGTCGCCCCACGTGTCGCCGGTATGAGCGAGTCGGAATATTCTGTACTCGCCTTTTCCCGCGGACTCAGGGATATCTTGAAAGTATAAATTACTAAAGTTAAATCGCGCTAAGTCCGATTCGATACGATACCGACCACCGATATTAATGCGAGGATTTAGACGAGTCGTAACGTCCGCGCCAACTTCTGTAATCTCGGGTATACCCTCCATCCCAGTAAACTGCGACACAATGTGGACGTCACCCTGTCTAAACTGCCCCTCACGCACGACGATAATCCGCTCGTTCTCGACAACATACGTGAACCCGTGAGTCTCGGCAAGTTGGTCAAGATACACACGCGGGTCGCCACTCATCGAATAGCCGCCAGCATACGCGGGAACATCGCTAAACTGCGACTCATCTATTACAAGCGGGTAATCTAACGCGGCGGCGCAAGCGTTTAGTATGTCGATAACTGTCGCGTCTTTACCGAGTGTTTCGTTTATCTGATTGTTATCCTCAACAGACCGACCACCGCGGCAAATCAACCTTGTGATTGTATCGGGGCCGCGACGCTCACGTAGTACGTTTTTAATCTGACCGATGAATATTGCGTCGATAGTATCCATGTAACCAGCACGCAGTGTTACTTTTGAACCGCGACTAAACCCTGTGTTTGCCGTATCAGCGCTAAGGTTATAAATTGCTATATCGCCGTAACTATTAAACCCTCCAAAATCATGAAGCACCTCAAACACACACTTAAATTGCCTACCACCTGTAGGCGCGATGAATTGCTGATCGTCAATGAGTATTTCCCATCGTCTATTGTTATAACTACTCATCGTCAGGAATCCATACGAGCTGGTTATCAACGCCCAAATTATCAAGCGTAACGTCTAATCCCGTGAACACAAATCTGCCTATGTTCGCTTCGTACGGTTGCGATATAACTGCACCAGGTTCTAACATTGCGCCGGGGATTAACATTTCACCCTCGCGAGATATGTCAAGGCTCCACGCGGGACCAGCAACAGTGATATAGTTTAAATCGAACGTTAGTAAATTCGTGCCGAGTTGCATTGTAAAACGAGGGTGAGCGTTAACAGCGCCACCAGCAAGCGGTATAACGATACTAGCCATTATAATAGTTCCTCAGCGTCAGTAGCTTGTGAGATTGTAGGTGGTAACCCTGTCACCTCACCTTGGTTAATCGTCGCACTCGCTTGTGACGCTGACGGATCGCCATCGCGCAATTGTGATTGTATCGGTTGATTGCGACGTAGTACCGTTTCTAACACTGAATATTCTTGTAAGTCTGCTTCGAATATCAAACCACCTTCAACCGATGCGTCCTTAGTTCGTCTAATGCGACCGATTTGCATACTTGTTAACTGTATGTCCCCCGCATCAATGTCGAACACCTCACCCGACACAAGTAACGATATTAGAAACTCAAGTGTCGAACTAGCGCGCGTTTCGTTACTACCAGCAAGAAAACCAGCCGACAAACCCGCAACAGTGGACAACACCCCGCTAGTGTCAGGAACCAGCGCACCGATAAAATCGGTTATGTTTGCCCGTAGTGGATTATTACTCACAGCGCCAACAATAGTCCACGTAAAGGGGTTGATGATTCGATGATCCGTAGCGCGCGCACCAAGTTCAATTGTAAAACCAGTTAAATCAACGGACGCCTCAAAAGTGTCTTCAAGTATTGCGTCGAATTCATAACCTGCTATTGTTGGTGCCGTTTGTGTAAATATATTAACTAATGCCACGCTAGCCCCCGTTAGATGATTCTATATCGTCGATCGCGTTTTGCACTTGACCATTCAACACTCGTATAGTACGACGGTCGATAATCTCACCATCGAGCGTCAACGTTGCGTTCACATTAACTGGTGCTTGTTGCGTTTGGGGTGCTCGTTGGCCCGCACCTGTAATTTGCGAACCAAACGGAACGAATCTAGGTTCGTCGCGATTGAAGAAGTCTGTAGCAAATTGAAGTGTATCCTGTGCAAAGTCCGTTACGGGCGCTAAAAATTGACCACTAAGCGTGGACTCATCAAACGAACCTGGCGCAATAGGGGTAAATAATAACTCAGGTAGCCCCGTAGCATCGGCCACTTCTGACGGGTCAGCGTTACCAAAAGTGGCAGCGGTCAACAAGCCTGCGGCACGAGCGATATCACCATCGCTATCGTCAAACCAACTGTTAATGGATGAACCTATACCTGTTATGATTGGTACGATTTGCGTACTAATAGCGTCCGCGACACCAGCGACATTTTGCCGAGCTATAACCCATTCTCGATTAAATTCACGCGCCGCATCGGTCATTTCCGTTGTGACAGGTCTAATGTTTCTGAACCTATCGATAATACTGTCCACTTCCTCACGTCCTTGTGACAGTAACTTGATTGACGCTTCGTCAAGACCTAGCGCACTAGCAGCGTTCAATCGTTGTTGTTGTGTCATCACTGCGAATTGATCGGCTAGTGATAAATACGCCTCGGTTGCCGTCGTTGCACTTTCTAACTCTGCGGTGTCAATACCAGCACGACCAGCTTGAGCAATGAAACCGGCATCACCAACGAGTAAACCGGCGCGTAGTCTTTCGATGTTTTCAAGCTGTGATAAGAACGAGTCAAGCGAACCACCTTCGGCGGCTAATGCGTTACCGAACGCTTGTGCATCGTTAGCACTCACACCAAATACTTCGGCGAATCGACCTAACTCGTCACGGCTTTCTGCAAAGTCTGCGGTTAATGCTTTAATACCGAACGCACCGGCGACGACTGTGCCAAGTTGTAACGCTTTGGAGCGTATATTATCAATACCCGATCCAATCTCCTGCGCGCCTTTCGTGTCGTAGTCAAACCCCACGCCCACAAGGAAGTTAGTAATTGTATTAGCCATCACGCACCGTTAAATTAATTAGTTATAAATAGTATATCACTAGTTGACGTATCGAAACAGTTGGTATATATTGACGCAACAGTCAATTAAATAAGGGTGGGAAGATGAATAAATTTGCGGAGTTACAAAACGAACTAGAACAAATAGATATACTGGTCGCTAACGGATGGAGACCCTGTATCAATCAGCTAGATGGCGGTACATGGCATGTCGGACTTGAACATGTATCGTGCGGGAAACCTGAACAAATAACAACAGTGGTTGACGGTGTAACACGTATCTCGTGGGGAGAAATGGATCTTCACGTCCACGGTCGAAGTGACACGCTAAAAGGTGCTCTTATTGAGGCGATAAATAAAGCTAACAGCGCGTTAAGTTTTAAACATTAACGGGAGGTCACAATGAATAAATTTATCAAACGTTACCGTGAAACATCATACGTTTTATCGATAGTGTTGTTGTTAACGTTTACCATGTGCGGAGATTCTTTAATAGAGTGGGTGTTGTTATGATTCGCGAACTGATCGAATCGGCTCTGGGGGCGCTAGCGTTCACGGTGGTGATATTTATCTTTTCTTCGCTGTTTCTACTGGTGGATCACATCTTTATGGTGCTATTGGTATGGGCGTCATCCTTGACACCCTAATCGATCATGGCTTGACGTGACGCGCTTAACTCATCCATTGTGATATTAAAGCGCATTACGTCGGCTATACTATACGTCCCGTCGATAAGGTCTGACCATTTGCAAAGTGGCGGGCATATCACACCACCTGACACATCGTTAAGCCCGACACACGGTCGCATAAAAAACCAATCAATAACTGGATCGTCTACTTCTTCGCTACGCTTTGTTGCGCGTTGTTTCGGTCTACGTCCAGCCACGTAAAAAAATCGTTAAGATTGTACGCTATTGATTCGGCGATAAGCTCGAAATAACCTAACATTGAACCTTGGAATGATTTCACATCGATTGGGGTTTTCTCGCCGTTAATTACTGTTTGAGCAGTTACGATTTGCGCAACTTCGTCAAACTTATCTTCGGGCAACATCATTAACGCACCAACGAGTAATTTCGTGTCAATCTCTTCGACTTTAGCAGATGCCGCACGCATTGCCACAATCCCACCGACGAGTAATAACAGTTTTTTCTGTCTGTCAGCGGGAGCTTGCGCAACGTTATACGCCACGTTACCCACGGTGATAGTCTTAACTAACGACATTACTCACCACCTTTCGTTTGTGTCCAGCGGTTAAACTGCATGATGAATTGACCATCACTAATCGTTGAACCACCTCGACCGTTAGTAGCGTCATTTGTAATAACACCCTCGGCGCCAATCGCCGTTTCAAGCGTGCCCACTTGCACGTATGAAGCGGTGATATTCGCGTTAGAGTTAAGTAAACCCTGCATGAAAGCCTCATCCGGTGAACCTGGGTTAAGATAAATATTAACCTCGCGCCCCGGATTAATACGATCTAACCGTATCGCCCGACCACCTTGACCACGGCGCAACTGTGTCTTTGCGTCAATAGGTGCGTCAGTGTACGGTGTCGCTGTTTCGCCCCAATCTGTAATTGGACGAGTGTTAATTGTTAATATAAACCCGTCAGTGCTAAAGTTTTGTAATGCCATTTGTCATGACTCCTTAAAATACGTCAACGCTAACATCAACCGCGTGGATAGCACCAGTACGGAAAATACGAATGCGAAGTGGTGCAGATTTACGAGCGTCGCGGTCAGGTTCCGATAAATCTAAAATATCCTCGGGACGCGTTAGAATCTCATAGCCTGCGGTGAACTTCTCTACACCGTCATCAGGATCGATATAGTTTCGCGGACCGAGATAGTTATTTACCACGTATTGATCGCACACTGCGCGCGCATCACCGATTAGAGTCGCTTGGCCCGGTATGTCTTGACCAGTCTTGGTGGTGTTGTTGGCGATCGAATTATACAACGCAACTTTTAAATTATTTACAAATGCCGCGAGGTTAATCACGTCATCCATATATTCGCCGAACGTTGAATGTGTGAACGAGTTAATAACTCGACCGTTATCAACAGAACCCTGTAGTTCGACAACAGTATAGAACTGACACTTTTTAGTTGCTGCGCGCATCGCACCGTAAGCTGTATCTGTTAATGTTTCAGCCGCAACACCTGATAGCTTCTTAAACTCACCCGTAATGGTAGAGTTAGCAGCCGAGTAATTAACAGCGGCGAACCATTTACATAGCGCTATACCCGCATAAGCGTCTGTAGCGTGAGCAAACGTGGCGGCGTAACGATAACCTAACGTTGTGAGCACTGTGGATACATCGGTCGTAACGCTTGGATCGCGAATAGCGATGGCTGACGAACCGGTCTGACAGTTAATAAAGAATGACTCGTTGTTATTACACCATTGTGCAATCTCTAACACGTCACCCGTTACATCCGCATACACTGTATCGGTAAAGAACGACCAGAACCACCACGTGACGTTGCGTGCCTTATCGAGTGTCACGCCCCAATTAGCATCGCCAGCATCAACACCGTAAATACGTATCGAATTAGAAGACGGTACACCACCTAACCACTTCGACGCCATATCGTGTGTTTTAGTGCCCGAAGCAAAATCCACAGATAACGCGGTTAACGATGAGTAGTCGCGGTAAGTGTCGGTGTCAAACCCGCCCGGTAATTCTGACGCGGGAGCGAAACCCGTGGCTAACGCAAAGTTAGCAAATCCCAAACCGGAAGGACTAATACGCGTCACAATATTTATAATATTATTGACATCATAAGCCATTTGTTAAGCTCCTATATTAAAATTGCTAATATTGTAACACCACTTGACAGTGATAAACAGTGTGATATATTGACGGTTCAGTCAATTACATGAGGTTAAGGATTATGGAAGTTTTCTATTTCGCAATATTCCCCGATGAACAAAAAGAAACCGTTACGGTGATAGATTTGCATTACAGTGCATCCCATGAGAGGGGAGATTGGAATAATGTAGACAGCGATAAATTTTTTACCGCCCAAGAGGCCATATGCCATGCCAAAAATGTCGCACATTGTAACGGGTTGGAATATATCCCTTTCGACTCAAGATATGACAGTCGAACAAATGAAATTGCAACTGGCGAGGTCATAAATGAATATTAAAAAAGGCGATTGGGTGAGCGTAAAATGCGCAACTCACAATAGTGTTTACGAAGGGATCGTGGAAAGGTCGGGTAGAGGAGGTGTATTTTATGTGGACGGCCGCCTCTACCATATCGAAGTGGACGAAATACTAGAACACCGACCGATATCACAAGCCGGCCACGTGCTCAGTGAAGGTTATAATGAGATTAGTAAAGGTTATAACGAGATTAGTAAAGGTTATAAGTTACCACTCATCACGAACGTCGTAACTATTAAAGTCGGTAAAAATATTTTACCGACCGGATCGTATCCAGATCAATTTACACCGTGGGATTATAATCCAAGTAATATTGTAGACGTCACTGTTGCCGAGCTACTGTACAATTAAACACTTTCACCACCTGTTTCGAGTACTTCGCCTTTTTCGTTTTGTAGCTCCCATTCGACCGACTCAATAGCGTTAATCGTGACGGGGTCGGTTGTTTCGTACATTAGAAAAATAGAAACCTGCGCGCGCTGCTCATAGTTATTCGATTGTATCGACGTTAAGTTGTTTATCGCGTTCTCACGATTCCAACCGAGCCCAGCGCGATATAACGCCGCACTAACATCGGGACGCTTGTTACATTGTAATAGTTGTTCGGCTCTGTCCCTCGCGTTACCGCGATAAAAATTTAACGAACATTCGACAATAACCTGTGCGCGTACATCCACATCAATTGAGCGTGGTGTCGCTGAATTTTTACGATATTGATTAGCTTGACCACGTTGCGTAATGGATTGCTTTGCCTCAATGGACACGTACTCGCCGCTTGGTGATTGCGCGTTCGGATCGGCGAGTATCGCTTCTGGTACACCTGTAACGGATAATACGATTGGTCTAATCGCTTCAAATATCTCTAATCTGTTCATTGTTCGTCGTACCTCGCCACTAAAACTTTACAATAGTTACGCCATGGTCGATTGTCTAGTTTAATCGTTTTGAAACGTTGCCCATCGAACACCCAATCGTTGGCGGGTGAAATACTGGCAAGAACACCATCGTTAACATAAACGCGCCTGACATCCGTTAAGCGCTCACCACCGCCCGACAACGCGTCGATTTCCCGATCTGTTGCGGGCTGAATGTTAACACGATGAATCGTTGCTACTTCCGCGCCGCTAGTCCAAACGCCATCAACATATGATCCGCTCTTAGCGATGCGTTGCGCTGGTATCGACTCGAACACGTCATCGATTTGACCGAACATATCTAGCGACATTATATACCCTCAGTTGGTTCGTTTGTTGTGACTTTAAACGTTACGGATTGTCGCAACGCGCCCGAGTCGATTAGCGGGTTATTAGAACCTTTCTTTTTAACCGTCGACGGCGCGTTAGGTGGTGTTTTAAGGTTCGTCATATATAGTTGAACCTTTGACGCCGCCACAACTCCGACCTGTTCTAACGCTCGCGCCAATGGTATTTGGTCTTTCATCGCGCGAGTAATGATGTCAATATAATCAGCGTTACCCGATTGTACACCCGGTAAGAGCCAAGGGCGAGCGGGTATTTTAATTTGGTGCGGGCCGGTCACGCCAAGCTCGACATAACCTGTCCCCGATTTTAAAAATCTTACTTCGTTACGATCTGCCGCCGCTTTAGTCGCAAAACCGTACGACGTGCCGCCCGGATGATTGATGTCCGCGCCGAACTCATGCACCGCGCCAAGCTGTGCGTTTGTGATATCGTCCGACTCGTGCATCCCTGCATCTTCATGTATACCCACAGTAACAAAACTATCGGTCATGAATTCTTGTAGCGCTTTGTCAATCGCTGCAATTGCGTCATCCGCCCCTGTGACAGTTGTTGTGATAGGCATGTTAACCTTGTGATGAACGTGATTTTAAAATTATAACATTTATTTCTTGATAAGTGTTGACAGTGTCGTCAAAACGATTACAATGGTTACCAGAAATTAAGAAATCAGCTAAACAAAAGGTAATGTGAGATGAAATATTTAAAAGTATGGGAAGGCTTGATAAACAATGAAGGAGCTAATTTTAATAATAAATGTCAATGTGAAACTA
>UEXM01002615.1_pt1 | contig 12506 bp, 20 predicted proteins | sample 1796661 | NCBI WGS metagenome assembly UEXM01 (sample SAMEA4772469, study PRJEB27181) | metagenome | reverse complement strand
AAATAATAGTAGAATATGTTAAGAAAGTGAAAAATATATTAAATGATAAATCAAAATATAGTTCGTCATTTGAAAATGTATTAAACAGAATGGATACAACAGAACGTGAATACATAAAAAGTCTAACACCTTTACAACAAGCTGATCGTTCATTGAGATATGGCTATTCAAATGATAACATTGATTCTCTAGACTTAACCAAAATGATTGCTTATAGAACAAGTTCGTCTGTGCCAGCAGACCCTCAAACATGGACAATGAGCGATATTGCAAATAGTATTAATGTACTCAATCGGTTTCCGTTGATTGTTACAGTTGACGAAGATGATTGTTATCAACAACTTATTGAAATACATCAAGCATTTTTACCATACGTTGATGATAGTTTGCAATCGGTTATGTTTAGAGTAGATTCAAACGATACAAAAAACTTAGAGTTAAATGCATATGTAAAAAATCAAAGGTTAAATAATTGGGTTGACAACAACACAAAAATAGTGTATATTAAAAAGAATAAACTACCTAAGCCTTTATTAAGTTCTAGTTTTTTACCTATTTGTTGTTTAAGTAAATCTAGCATACGCTCACATAATAATGTAAGGTCTTATGTAGATATAAACTGCGACTGCATTATATATAATGATAATCATGTAGGTCTTTTTAGGAGTTATGCCAGTGGCAAGTTGTAAACTGATAATCGAAGATGAAGTAAACATAAAGTTAGAAGGACTTGATGTAGACGTTAGACGCAAACTGTCTAATGCATTAAAGTTTGAAGTACCATATGCAAAACACATGCCACAGTATAAACTCGGACGTTGGGACGGCAAAGTTGCTTTTTTTGGTATCGGCGGCACTGGGTATGTTAATCATCTTGATGTTGTACAAGAAGTACTTTCTAAAAATCGTGTACAGATTGTTGACATTGAGGATAAACGACATCCAATACAGTTAAACTTTACTCCAGTAACAGAACGATATTGGGCTGACCAAGGTGTACAATGGCCCGAAGGTCATCCAGCAGAAGGCGAAGATATTATTCTACGCGACTACCAAGTAGAAGCTATTAATAACTTTTTAGAAAATCCACAGAGCTTGCAACAGATTGCTACTGGCGCAGGCAAAACTATTACTACAGCAACGCTGTCACACATAACTGAGCCGTATGGTAGAAGTCTTGTGATTGTTCCTAACAAGTCGTTAGTAGAACAAACAGAAGAGGACTATATTAACTGCGGCTTGGATGTAGGGGTGTACTTCGGCGACAGAAAGATGTTAGGTAAGACTCACACTATTTGCACTTGGCAGAGTTTGAATATTCTTGACAAGAAGCATAAAGATGGCTCAGCAGTGTTATCACTTGCAGAGTTCCTAGAAGGTGTAAGCACTATTATTGTCGACGAAGTACACCAAGCCAAAGCAGAAGTCCTCAAGAACCTGCTCACTCGCAACCTACGTAATGCACCCATACGTTGGGGATTAACTGGTACAGTGCCTAAAGAAAAGTTTGAGTTTGAAAGTATTCATGCTAGTCTAGGGCCTGTGATTGGTAATATTAGTGCAAAAGAATTACAAGACAAAGGTGTGTTATCACAGTGTCATGTTAATGTAGTACAACTAATAGACACAGTAGCACATGCAGGCTATCAAGAAGAATTAAAATATTTAACAACAAATACAGCAAGATTAGAATACATAGGCAAACTATTAAACACAGTAAAAGACTCAGGCAACACACTTATACTAGTAGATAGAATTAGTGCAGGAGAAGCACTAGCAGAACTAATACCAGGCAGCACATTTGTAAGCGGTGCCGTTAAAAACAAAGATAGAAAAGAAACATATGATACGATTCGTGAAGGGACTAATGAAGTCATTATCGCAACCTACGGGGTTGCCGCTGTTGGACTTAATATACCGAGGATCTTCAATCTTGTTCTTCTTGAGCCTGGCAAGTCTTTTGTTCGTGTTATTCAAAGTATTGGTAGAGGTGTAAGAATAGCAAAAGACAAAGACTTCGTTCAAATATGGGATCTTACATCAACATGTAAGTTTGCGAAGCGACATCTAACTCAACGTAAAAAGTTTTACAAAGAAGCAGAGTATCCATTTACAATAGAGAAAGTAGATTGGAATAAATGAATATACTTACATTAGAAAATAAAAGTTTTAACTTAAATAGTTTACCAGAAGAAGTAGACGACACTATGAGATTTAGTGTGCTAGATAATAGTAGTCCACAAGATCCTGATTTCTTTTATGTACCATTGATCTTTTTAGAAAGTTTTAATAGTCCAGCAGCAGTTATTGAAATCAATGGTCATCAGGTTACTATGCCGCTAGATTGGTGTATTGCTGTGGGTTGCAGTCATGCAGGCAGTGATTTAGAAGTATTGCCGATTACAAGTTTAAATGAACGTGGATTTGAATCATTTTTGTTCAATCCACTAACAAGTTACCAACCAGGATTTGGCAGCATCGAGATAGTAAATTTCTACAACGATGTTAAATGGTATTTTCCTAAAATGAAAAATGGACAACTACTAAGTGTTCCGATTACAGAAGGAGAAAATCCTCTATGTGCATTTTTTGTTAAGGATATAAGTAGACAGTGTGAGATAATAGATTTTGGAAAACTTTTATAACAGATATCATAGATATATAGATCTACCGTTTGAAATAAAAAAACCAGATCTATTTAATACTAACCAAAAAACTGTAATGCAACAGCATTTGCCCAATCACTACGATCAAAATATGGTGGATTTTTTAGCACAGTTTGACATGAAGCTGCTAATGATTGAATGTTTTTATACTCCTCCAAACGGAGGCAAAGTACCAATACACACAGACTTTTATCATTACGAAACTGACTTTATAAAAATCAATCAAACGTGGGGACCAGAAGACGGCGAAATAATATGGTACAAAGCAGATAAAACATTTGAGTACACAGTTAAAACTGGTGTGAACACTGACGGAGATCAAAGTGTAATATACAACGACGAAATAACTGTGCTTACAGCAGCACCAAAAGATTGCACAGTATTGCATAGAGCCAATACAAATAAACCTAGTATTGTAAATACAGGTGTATTGCACGGTACACTTAATCCAGGAAACCAGCCACGATGGACAGTATGCTTTCAACCAGTTTGGGATATTGAAACAGAACAGTATGTTAGTTGGCATGAGGCAATAGATATATTTAAGGAGTATATAAAATAGACGTACATAGATATATAGATCTTCTTTTCGAAATAAAATGGCCCAGTGATGAGTTGTTTACATTTGACAAAGATAATAAAGCGTTCCAAAATGTTATCTTTGAGGACGAAGACTGGAAACCAAATAATCAACCGTTGATTGACTTTTTAAATAATGCAGGTATAGGTATTATACACGTAGAAAGTTTTTTCACACATAGGAATCATTACGGTGTTCTGCATAGTGATTATTCATGGCTATCAAATCACACAAAGCTAAACATTAGTCGAGGCGGCAAAGACAGTGGCATTGAATGGTTTACAAGTACTAATCCTGTAAATGTACCTCCAATCCCGCCTGATAAAGAACAAAAACTAAAAGACCATATACTAACAGCAAGTATGAAAACTTGTACAAAAATAGGTAGAGCAACCACACACAAAGCAAGTTTATGTAATGTAGGACAACTACACAGAACATACAATGATAGTGACGAAGATAGACATACATTGTGTTTTGTATTAGTATACAAGGATACAGAAACAGTATTAGATTTTAATGATGCAATAGAAATGTTAAAGGAGTATATAACATAATGGGAATTAAAGCAGGAAAGATTTGGGGCAACACAGAGTTGATCCACGCTAACGGAGCACTAGAGTTCCACCGTATTGAATTTAACAAAGGTTACAAGTGTAGTGAACACGAGCACCAGTTTAAATGGAATGGCTTTTATGTAGAGTCAGGACAAATGCTTGTACGTGTATGGCAAGACGACCAAGGACTAGTAGATGAAACTATTCTCAATGCCGGAGACTTTACACAAGTCAAGCCCGGTAAGATTCATCAGTTCGAAGGACTAGAAGACGGTGTTGCTTTTGAACTGTACTGGGCTGAATTTAATCACGATGACATTGTTCGTCGTACTAGTGGCACCGAAGTAAAAGGAAAGAAGTAAATTGGATATTATTTTAATCGCAGTAGTGTTTTCAGCACTAGTAGGCTATTGGGCTAACAACTGGGGCCGTAATGGATGGCTTTGGTTTGTAGTTGCACTACTCATCTCACCGTTAATCACAGCAATCATTTTGATGGTAATGGGTCGCGACGGAACAGCAAAGGCAGAAAAGGATTCTGCTGACATCGAAGCAGAAGCTCAACGCCTTGCAGCTATCGAGAAGCGCAAAGCAGAGTTAATGGACAAGTAATCTTGGCTAAGATGATTCCAGGCGAAGCATTGATATACGAGCGAGCAGACGGTGTTGTGTACGCTCGTTATCGTGACAGGCCTGATATTGAACGTTGGATCATAGGTGGCGATGCAACAGCAGTATCTCGTGCCCAAGGATCGTTGTTTGGATATGACGAATGGCGAGATATGCAACTCACAGCTGATTTTAATCCTGCATTAAAGAAACAACTTGACAGATTGCTTGTAATGTACTATACTGTTAAGGATAGTAATAAGGATTGAGTATGAGAATTATAGCAGGGCCGTGTCAGCACGAAACACTAGCACAAAGTGCAGAAATTGCAAAGGAATGCAAGCGTGTGTGCGACAAGTATGGTATTGAATATTACTTCAAAGCAAGTTTTGACAAAGCAAATCGTACAAGTGCTAACGGCAAACGAGGGCAAGGCATAGATCCAACACTTGCTGACTTCCTTGCACTTAAAGTTACACTAGGTGTAAAGACATTAACTGATGTGCATGATGCAGTACAAGTAAGACGTATTGAGCGACAATTCAAAGATGCAGTAGATGTGTATCAGATACCTGCGTTCCTTTGCCGTCAAACAGATCTTATTCAAGCAGCGTGTGCTACAGATAAGATTGTAAATATTAAAAAAGGACAGTTCCTTGCACCATGGGATGTCAAAGGTATACTAAGTAAAACTGAAGGTGCTAAAGAATTATGGATAACAGAAAGAGGAACAAGTTTTGGTTATAATAATCTTGTGGTCGATTTTAATGGCATTCAGTACATGCTTAATAACTTGGATGTACCGATTGTATTTGATGCAACCCACTCGTGCCAGCAGCCTGGCGGACTCGGCACTTCGTCTGGCGGTAATCGTGAGTACGTTGCAGGTCTTGCTCGTGCTGCCGCTGCTGTGGGTGTTACTAACTTCTTCTTAGAAGTACATGCTGATCCAGACAATGCACCTAGTGATGGTCCTAACATGCTTCACTTAAAAGACTTTGAAGATACAGTAAAGCAAATCAAAGTTGTTAGTGATGCAGCAAGAGGATACACATGGTTATGACAACAGCAATACTAATACCTGCACGTTATGCAAGCACAAGATTTCCTGGCAAAATGATGGCAAAACTAAACGGTGTACCATTAGTAGAACACGTATACAACAAGTGTGCTGCTACTGGTCTTGATACATATGTACTAACAGACCATCAAGACATTTACAACTATTTAGGTGGCAGCAAATGCATTATGACGCAAGAGGCAGAAAATGGCACACAGCGTTGTATGCAAGTTATTGATGAAGTACTCGAGTATGATAGATATATAAATGTACAAGGTGATATGCCTGACATTACAGAAGATATTATTCGTGCAGTAGAAGCAGAACTACAACGTAGTGATGTAGCAACAGCCTATACCACAATGGATTTTAACTTGCGTTCTGATCCAAACTGTGTTAAAATGATACACAACAGAGGTAGGGCACATTGGTTCTTGAGAGCTAGTTTGTCATACGGAGATCACCACTTGGGCATTTATGGATACAATAGAGAAGTAAAAACAATGTACAATACAAGCACCAAGTATGCAGAAGAAACACTAGAACAACTTGAGCAACTACGTTGGATACAAAACGGTATTAAGATTGGTGTTGTTGAAGTTGAGTTCAATGGCATAGAAATAAATTCACCCCAAGACCTAAAAGATTGGCACGTTAAAAATGAGATATGAAATAACTAATAAAGATCAAAAAGCAATAGACGAATGGTTATCCAAAGGAAACAAAATAGAAGTATGTCCACCAGGGGCAAGAACTGAACAAGAAGATATTGTATACACCTGGGGTAAGAAAAAGAAAGCGCCAGCAAAGAAAACAAAAGATGCCAAATAAAGAACTAGACTTGTTTAAAGTGTTAATACCAGCAATCGATAACAACATGAAAGAGTTATATGATGCTGCTAGTGATGTTGGCAAAAAAGATATCAAAGGAGACCTTTGGAATCTCAATCGTTATATTAGTAGTGTTAAAGGCAACTATGAAAAAACAGCATTAGCAGTTTTTAAAGTCAACGAATACTACAATAAAAACTGGAATGTACTAGGCGGAACAAATCATATCAAACTGCAATGGCAGTTGCTGTGTGTTGCAGGTAATACAGGAAAACAACAGTTCCATCCTTGGATCGGCTTAAAGAAAAAGAAAGACGATAGTAGTAAATCAGTAAAGCTATTATCTCAAATATATCCTAATATGAAACTTGATGAGGTCGAAACACTTGCTAGAATATCTACAAAAAAAGAAATCAAGCAACTTGCAAAAGATCACGGATACGAAAAAGTTGACATCTAAATACACATGTGAATATTGTAATAAGAGCTATTCAAAAGAAAGTACTCTTATTGCCCATATGTGCGAGCCAAAAAGACGTTGGCTACAAAAAGATGAAAAACGTGTGCAAGTTGGGTTGTATGCATTTCAAAGATTTTATATATTAAGTGCAGGTAATAAGAAAGAAAAAACGTATGGCGAGTTTGTAAAGAGTAGTTTCTATAATGCATTTGTTAAGTTTGGAAGTTTTGTTAATAATGTAAGACCGTTGTATCCTGACAAGTATATTGACTATGTTGTTACTAGTAATGTAAAACTTGATCATTGGTGTAGAGAAGAAATGTATGAAAAATATGCCAACGAACTTATTCGCAAAGAAGGTGTGCAAACTGCACTAGAACGTAGTATTGATACTATGGTAAACTGGGCAAAAGAAAATAATAGTTTGTACAATCATTATTTTGAACATGCAAGTACAAATAGAATTACTTGGGATATTAGAGACGGTAAAATATCTCCATGGCTGGTATTGAACTGTAAAACAGGCAAAGCCGCACTAAATAACTTTAACGACGAGCAGTTAACTATGCTAAGTACAGTACTAGAACCAAGTCATTGGGCAATGCGATTTAAACGCAACCCACGAGATGTAGATCTAGTAAGACAGGTTGTTAAGGAAGCCAAGCTATGAAGATATTGATATTTGGATTGCCAGGTAGCGGCAAGACAACACTAGCAAAGCCATTTGCTGATTTAATAAACGGTGTACACATCAATGCCGACCAAGTAAGAAAAGAATACAACGATTGGGACTTTACATTGGAAGGTCGCCATCGACAATCATCAAGAATGAAATATTTGGCAGACGGTGTTGTTAAGGCAGGTAAAATTGCTGTAGCAGATTTTGTTTGTCCAACACCACTTACACGATTAGAGTTCAATCCTAACTATACAGTGTGGATGGATACTGTTTCTCGAAGTGTATACGAAGATACAAATGATATGTTTGAACCACCAGAAAAAGTAGACTATCATGTTGAGAAATGGTTTGAAAACGCACACGAACAACTCATGCCAGTAGTACAGCGTTGGATGAATATTAACAATGTTTGACTGGAAGGCACCTACAGTGCAAATGTTAGGCAGATGGCAACCGTGGCATGCTGGACATACTGAGCTATTTAAACGTGCAATGGAAAAAACTGGACAAGTAATCATTATGTGCAGAGACGTACAAGGTGAAGATGCAGGACCCGGACAAGATGATAATCCATTTGATTATTTTATTGTTAGAGACAATATTATTGCAGGATTAAAACAAGCTGGATATACATTGCACAAAGAATATGAAATAGCAAAAGTACCAAATATTGTAGACATCTCGTACGGACGCGGTGTAGGATATTCATTCACTGAGCATGATTTGGGAAAAGAAATACATGATATTAGTGCAACAAAGATTAGAAAACAAATGCGTAATGAAGGCAAGTTATGATAAAGAAAAAAAGATTCAATCTCACTGAAGTTGAACAGCAAGAAAAAAATGCCAATCGTAATGCCTTAATATCAAAAAAAGAAAAGGTGCATGTAGAACAACCTTGGCAAGGGTATTGCGACAACACTGATCATCCGCTGTTTAGTATTAACGTTACTGTTGACAAGCCGTGGGCGGCATGCTATTATTGTAGCAAATTATGGATACTGAACAATGCCTGATATTGATATAGACTTTGCTGACAGAAACATTATCTTAAACAAGATACAACACCGTGTGGCAAAATTAGATACAGGCAAGAAACACAATACAGGCGTGTATGTTACCGAATGTCCGCACAACCCCATTGATAACTTGAGTACTATTGATCACAAGACTGCAGAAAGCCGTGGCTATTTTAAACTTGACTTTCTGAATGTTAGCATATACAATAATGTCACAAACGAAGAACATTTAAACAGATTAATGGACACACAACCACTATGGCAACTTTTGGAACACAAAGAATTTTCAGATCAGGTATTTCATCTAAACGGACACAACGAGTTATTAAAACAATTAAAACCGCAGTCGGTGGAACAGTTAGCAGCAGTGTTGGCGATGATACGGCCTGCGAAACGCCATCTTGCCAGCGAAACTTGGCAAACGATAAACGAACAAGTATGGAACAAGCCCACTGACGGCGCATACTATTTTAAGAAAGCACATGCTATTTCATATGCTATGGCGTGTGTAGTACATATGAATTTACTATGCGAACAACTTAACGAGCAGGCTTCCGCATAACTTGAACGCTTTTGCGTTTAATACGTTTTATAGTTAGATTGTTTAAGTTTACGCAAGGTCCAACAATAACCTTAACATCCTTTGTATTCATAGTCATTAAACTATAGCCTATATCCTGTATCTCTTTACGTAAGAAAATATTAATAGGAATCATTCGATTAGATTCCCACCACCATATTTCACCAAGTTCGATTAATAGCTCTTTATGTGCAGGCGTTTTAAGTTTGGTGTATAGATACATAGTTGTTACTGTTACATCTTGGTTGACAATAATCCCTACGTATTCATTGCCGCCGTATGCTACTACACTTAAAAAAGGAAATTTTTGTTCTATATCTTTTAATAACATACCATAAATACTTATATAAAAAAGGTCCCGCCGATGCAGAAAACTTATAGATATTTAGCAAAGAACCAAGTTACCATCGTTGCCAATCTGGCAGGATTCATAACGGAGTATAGACCAGTGTATCAAAAAATCCTAAACGTTTATCGAGGCATAGACAACTTACTACATTTCGAAGTTAAAAATCATGATCAAAAGCCAGTCAGCTTGCAGGGATATACACCCAAGTTTATGGTGTTTGATGAAAATAATAACTTAGTTGTTGAACATGATGGAACGGTATTAGATGATGTAGTATCTAAAACTACAACCGCAGCTGAAAGTGCAGCAGACACAACACTTGAATTTAGTAGTACAAGTGGCATTGCAGTTGGTCAGACTGTTACAGGAACGTATATCAAACGCAATACTTTAGTAAGTGCAATAGCAGGAAATACAGTAACACTAAACAAAAGTTCGTCTGCTGCTGTTCCAGCTGGTACTAGTATTACATTTCAAACAAATACACAAAAGGGTGTATTTACTGTAAATGTAACTGAAAACGATTTATTAAATCTAAAACAACAGTATGCCAAATATGCAATCTATCTTGTGGATTCTACTGGCGCCAAAACACTGACATACAGTGAAGCACATTTTGAAGCAAAAGGAACTATGTTTATTGACGGTTTTGCATTTCCAGGGCCATTAGATACTTACAGCATAACTGGTTTTGTAAGCGATCAAAAATCGCCAACTGACTGGAGTACTGAGAGTTTGGATGCACAGCCAGGACTTAATGGCAATATTGCATTGCATACAGCAGCATTATACACAAATGAGTTTGCTGGAGATATTGTAGTACAGGGTACATTGGAAAATCAAGTAACATTGAATACAACATGGGCAAATATTACTACAGTAACACTAGACGGAACTGAAACAGAACCAACTCCTGTAAACTTCAACGGTGTGTTTAGTCACTTGCGTTTTTATACCGAAACAGATCCAACAGATAAGATTTCAAAAATACTTGTTAGAAACTGATTGACAAACTGGATACTGGTGCTATAATAGTAGTATGAGTATTGTATCTGATGTCATTACAACGCACCTGCCTGGCAAACGCAAAACTACTCCTAGTGGTTGGACTAGCTTCAATGCACCTTGCTGTCATCATAATGGCGATAGTGCAGACAAACGTGGCCGCGGCGGTCTTATTAGTGAAGGCGATACAGTAAGTTATCATTGCTTTAACTGTGGATACAAAGCTAGTTGGCAACCAGGTAGACCGGTATCATACAAGCTACGTAAGCTGCTACAGTGGCTGGGTTGTAGTGATGATGCAATAACTAAGCTCACGTTCGATGTCATGCGTATAAACGAAGGTGTTGAAGTAGCAGAGCGTAAAGTAGAACTGCCTACATTTGAAACAGTGCCACTGCCGCCTGATGCTGTAAAGATTACAGATATAAAAGACTTTAATAAGTTCAGCATGGCTGTACTAGAATACATGGCTGCTCGCAACTTGAACTTGGACGATACTGACTACTATTGGAGCCCTAGTCTAGCATACCGTGATAGACTTATTATTCCATTCTACTATGAGAAGCGTATTGTAGGATGGACTGCTAGAACTATTGCAGTAGATAAAAAGCCCAAGTATCTTATGGAAGTACAACCTGGATTTGTTTATGGATTAGACGAACAAGGCTACAACAAAGTGTTTGCTATTGTATGTGAAGGACAAGTAGATGCACTACACGTCGATGGATGTGCGCTAGGCGGCAGCGAAATCAATGATGCACAAGCATTGCTGATTAATAGATTAAATAAAGATGTTATTGTAGTTCCTGATCGAGATAAAGCAGGCAGCAAACTAGTTGAACAAGCTATTGAACTAGGATGGCAGGTTAGTTTGCCTAACTGGGACACAGACATAAACGACATCGGCGATGCTGTACAACGCTATGGAAGACTATATACATTATACAGTATAGCAAACGCCGCTGAAAGCAGCACATTAAAGATTAGATTGAGAGCAAAGAAATGGTTTATTTAAAAAAGATTTGGGACATTGTTACATGGCCTTACACACGTATCAAAGATGAAATACGTTTTAGAAAACGTTTGAAAGAACTACGCAAGAAGGACCCGTTTATTTACAAATGAGATATCGTATATTATTAGTTGCACTTGAAGCAGAACTGCCTTACAAACAGGCGCCCAACGATTACAAAGTGGTGTACACAGGTGTAGGCAAAGTAAATGCAGCATTTGCAGCTACACAAGCTATTGCAGAAGCACACAGCCTAGGCTTCCATCCTGAAGTATACAACTATGGCACAGTTGGAAGTTGTCAAGCGGAGTTAAAAGGCATACACCGTATTACCAAGTTTGTACAGCGTGATATGAATGCCGAACCACAAGCACCAAGAGGTGTTACTCCATTTGAAGCAGGATTGCCTTACTTGGACTTCTCACCTGATATGACACCTAGTCTTACACTAGGCACAGGAGATCAGTTTGTACATGAACTTGGACCTTGGTTGTTGGAAAATAAAATAGATGTAGTTGATATGGAAGCCTATGCTATTGCACTTGTATGCAAACGTATGAATGTACAGTTTACTTGTTATAAATACATAACTGATTATGTAGGCACACCACACCAAGCAGATACTTGGCAAAAGAATGTAGCTAATGGCGTACAAGAGGTATTACAGCTACTATGATTACTTGGGGTATCAGTGCTAATAGTCATGACGCAGCACTAGCAGTGTTTACAGATGACGGGTTAGAGTTTGCTAGTCATACTGAACGCTTTAGTGGTGTTAAGAACGATGCACATCTCAATAAAGAGATAGTCAACTATGCACGTCAATGGGGAGAGCCTGATGAAGTTATTTGGTACGAAAGACCCTTTAGAAAAACTCTTAGACAGCTTCGAGCAGGACAAGGGTTCAACTTTAGGGAAAACAATATCAATCGTTATCTTCGACAGTATGATATATCTGCTCCTATTCGCTATACTGATCATCACCTTGCCCATGCTGCTGCCGGTTTTTATACTTCGCCTTTTAGAGAAGCCACTGTTGTTTGTATTGATAGTATTGGAGAATTTGAATCTCTTACCATCTGGAACGGAGACGAAAACG
>UEXM01002613.1_pt1 | contig 12512 bp, 1 predicted proteins | sample 1796661 | NCBI WGS metagenome assembly UEXM01 (sample SAMEA4772469, study PRJEB27181) | metagenome | reverse complement strand
ATCGAACGAACTGAAGGTCCGAAATATCTTCCTCCGAGAGTGCCTGGGCTGTTTACTGTTGAAAACCCTTTACTTTTTTCCATTACGACGTCCATGTAATATGGTGTTCCGCTTTCCATTAAATAACCAGAGCCCTGTGGCTTCGTAGATGCAAAAGAAGACAGACTTTCATCTTTTATAAAAAACTTCGTTGATTCAGCAAGGAAATTACTAATAGCGAGTTCATACCTACTGTCCTTATTTTCAATGCCCTTAGAGATTTCAAAATAAGGATAGTTGAAATTTTTGTATTTAGAGTTTGCAGTATCCTCTGTAATAGCATATGTTCCCGCAGTATTTGTAATATTATATTTTAGGACGTCTTTATAATAAGAAGGCATCATGAGAAAGTGTTGATTATGGTGAGATAAGATCTTTGCAGAAGCGTCAGCGTCAATTTCAGTGCCATTTCTTCCGTCAATAAGATATTTGTAAGGATCTAAAATCGACTCAAACGGTAGTCTCTTGTTCGGTGCTTTCGTTATAGAAAGATTTTTTACAGTATAATCTATATTAAAATTACTAACATCGGTATAGGAGTTTAAAGTGGAGAAATCATTAAGTGCGACTGAGTAATCTAAGTCTCTTATTTCCGAAGTTATCGTGCTACTATCAACGGATGTGGGTTGAGAAGCTACTAACTCAGATGCCGCATAAGCCGTAGAATCTCTTTTTCCAGTATACCATTGTGGTGTCAATCTTTTTGAATATTCAAGGCTCGTAACGCCTGTGTTGGCATAATGCACGATTGGATATCCAAAATAGGAGGGCTCTAATCCACTTTCATTAGTGTAAGACGCCCAGTCGCAGGCAACGCCTGCCTTGATTGAATTGTAAAGAATACCAGGTGCAAAGAAGTGCTGCAACGCTGCTTGAATTGCCTGGTCCTTATAAATCTTTTCATCATGAATAATGTCTTTACTTATCTTTTGAGTAAACAGGTCTGCAATTTGTACTGTTCTATCTTGCGGATAAAAACCTTCATATGGAAGAAGTTTCTTTATAGCATTTACTTTTAATCTAACCTTCTTTGTAGTTTCTAATCCAAGTTCGTCGTGCTTTGCATCGGCAGCTTCAATAAAATTGATATCGTCTGTATGAACATAAGAACTAAAGAATTCATCATCCCACTGACCTTGTGTCACAACCTTGTCATAACTTGGAACGCCGATTCTATGCCAAACAGGAAGGCTTGCTTCTATTAATTGCTGATCTGTTTCGGAATAGTTGTTATCGAAGTCAGTATACTTTACGAATGGAGTTGAACCAGCTAGGATTTGTATTCTTTGAGCTTCTGCTGCTGTGTACTGATCGTCTGTGATTCCGCTTTCTTTTATTTCAATATCGTCAATGCCCCAAGTATCATGAGCGGAATTTGTGTTATTGGATGTCTCTGCGTAAGCAATCCATCTTAGATAAATTGGATTTGAAGAACTTTCTCCCACACCGCTTATAGTTCCTTCGACAGTTGTTTGCAAATCCCATATACCACCAGTGCCTCCGCCGCCAGTGCCTGGCTGGAGCGGGTCGGCTGCGTCTTGCCAAGTTCCACCTGTGCCCACTTTGTATTGTAACCAGAGGTATTCACCCTTTGATTGTTCTGGCTCTTCTGTCAAACCATAATCTCCGCTGGTGCGACCCTGGTATGCTTTGAAAGAAACGGTGATACCAGTTTCAAAAGCCTGTGGGTGTTGAATCCACCTGAAGTGGTCATCACTATGAGAAGTATGAGCACCAGGAGGATCGTCAACGTCCGAGTGTAAATCTAGGTACCCTCTGAGAGCAAAAACTGAATTTCCTGCACCCAACGTGCTTTGCTGGATTGTTGGTCCGTTTACTGGTGTTTCGTCCGACTCGTTTGTTGTCCAGCCTGTTGGGATAACTCCGCTACTTGTAATGCTCTCGAAGTTGCTGTAATATTTACCTCCGAGGTCAAACTCGCCATTATCTACAGTCGCAGGAACTGGATATGAAAACACCTGCCCGTTAATTATTAGATTCTGATTTGTTGTGCCCTCGTACAATCCATTTCCAACAATTTGACCATTTGCAATAAGTTCGTTTACGTTGTTTGGGACGCCATTGTTGTATATTGCAGAGATAGACGACGAAGGTAGAATGCCTGTAAAAACTGTAAATTCGTCAAGAAGACCTCTGAATTTGTGAGAAGAATTTACACTTCCAAGTCTCGCAGTAATCGCAGACCGAAGATTTCTCAAACGGTCTGTTGAGGTGAAGACTCCCTCATAATCTGTAAACCAAGGTTTGCCGCTGCCTTTAAATTCTCCTATCGGGCAAGGAGAATATGCATTTATTGACTGACCTCCATTATTTCTACCGAGGTAGTTAGAGGACTCTAATTCACGGATATGAACACCATAAAGCTCTTCACCGTTCAGCCAAGCTTTTATCAAAAAGTTTCTGTTTGAACGGTCAGTAAATTCAGGAGGAATAATTTGTATAATAATGTTATTCATCTTTGAAGGACTGAGGGTTGCTATATCTCCACTTGCTTTGAAGAAAGTGTATACGGTGGAATCATCATCTATTGTGTTCCCAGGCAGACCACTGTTGGTGTTGTCAGTCACAACGAGTGTTACCCCAAGGTCGTTATAAGAAGCCTGGGCTGCGGAGTAGTGGTAGCTTGTGAAAAGACAAACCCTGCTGTCTGAATCGAAGGCGTCAGTAAACATCCAAGCGCCGTTGGAATAGTTAGTGTCTGAACCTCCGTCTTGACGTGCTTCTGGTTGAGCCCAGACAGAAATTGCAGCGGGTGGTCTCGGATAAGAAGGGACGGAGTAGCCCCAAAATAAGGAATTCTGAAATACAGTGGCGGCACCTGGTGTTGTGTATACAGAGTTTGTAACGTTATCTAAATTAATATCCAAATAATCGTGATTTGAATCATCAAGGTTAAACTTACCTGCTGCGCTGACGCCATCCTGGTAAGGCTCAATAGAGGTATAGTTTTCAACATCTGATGCCAATATCTCTACTTCGGAGTTTACACTATTCGCTATAACAAAATCACTGCCAGCAGGAGTATAAATCGGGTTATATCCAAAGAAGCCTTCGGCATTGTTCTTTACGAGTGTAGTGTCCGTGGAAGACGTCGGATAAGCGGTAATGGCTAGTGAATCATCTTCCTTCTTAAGAGAATAGAATGTAGAAGTTTCTTTTATAGAAGTTCCGCTTGATAAAGTATGAGACTCTCCGTCGTGACTTGCTCCGTCAAGAGTAAGGAAGTCGTAATTCTTTGCTCTAAAATTGCCGCCGTTCTCTAAAATGTACTTATCCATATGTTCTGATATTCTGAACTCGGATACAAGACCATAGTTTTGTGCTGCGAGCTTAACTTCTTCTGAAAAGGAGTCGTAGTCGTTGTAACTCGCCTTTTGACCAGAAGTAATAGGCTTTCTATTTATCCAACCTTCGCTTTCTTTATAATTCTCATTATAAGGATTATGATAAAGTTGTGGAGAAGGAATCGGTGCTGTTTTATTTCTAGTAATCTCGCTTGAAGAATACACGGGTACGATATCGCTAGAAGTTGCTTGTGCTTCGCAAATACCTTCCAGACCCAAGAAAGAAACTCCTGAACTTGTACCATTCAGCGGATGAGAAGAATCAGTCAAGTCCAAGTCTTTTCTTGTAATCATATGGCGCATTCTATCTTCGCCCATATAAGTCAAGTCACCGATAACTTTATAATGTTCGTTATCTGCGGACCCTTGAAGATCCTGGTGGAAATGAAAACTATCCATAACGTCTACTGAAAATTTCTGTTTGAATAGTCTCTTGAATTCAGGAGTCATTTCATACCCAAGCTTTGTTGTGTTAGAGCATTTAACTCTATCAAACATTTTATCTTTCCAAAAGAACTTGTAAGTGTCGAACTTTGTTCGTGTTCTTATCTTCTTAAGACCAACGTTCTTATGCCTTGGGAAGATAATTTCTCTTGCGACTGAATGTGAGAACAATAATTCTGCTTTACTGAATATGTCAAATAAAGTGTCCGAGAATTGTGAATTTGATACCACCTCTAAGTCAATTGCATCTGCCAAGTCTTGGTTTGTAAAGGTTTCAAGATTGTTTGAGTAAGAGTATGTAATTGGTCTGGTATTTCTACCCTTGGATAAGCTCGGAGTTTCTCCTCGTTTAACTAATGTTGCAGCCTGTTCGTTCAAGATATAATGAGTATTCGGTTTATTCCACACAACTGCTGGTTCTATATAAGAAACAACACTCCTATCTTCAACGCCGATGCGTGGAGTTCTCACTAACTGAGAATAGGTATTGGTCCTTCTTTGATTCATAACTGCTGCTTTTTCAACGTTTCTTATGAATCTCCAGCCTCCGCCTTGGAAATCTGCATATGGAGCATTGTAACCTTCGTTGCCCTTTTGAACGTGAATCTCGTCGTAGTATCCGCTAAAAAGGACAGGTATCTTATCAGCAGCAGGGTCAGAACATTGGTCATAAGGATATCTCTCGTCGGCAGCACCTGTTCTGTATTTATCATAATCTATTGACGCAGTAACAAAAGCGTACTGCAAGTCCGATCTTGGTATCTGGTGGCTTATATAAGCATTATCATAATCTGTTGTACAACCTCCATCTACTGGTCTAAAGAAAGCATTTCTATTTACTTTGTGGATAGATGGGATTCCGCTTACCGTATCTTCATAACCCTGTGATCCGTTATAGATACCACTATGAGTATAGAGTCTTTTTTGTTGCTCCAACCTTTCTTCCAGGTTTCTGTAATTCATTGAATTATATACGCTAAATTCTTCTGCAACTGTATCGAGGAAGCCTCTTGAGAGAGTCAAAGGATCACCTGGTGCTGAGAATCTCTCAGTAAAGACATGTTCTGTCCTTCCTCTATTTGGAAGTGCGAAGTCTGTAGTACCTGATATGAACGCTGAATTTGCCTCTGCTGGGCTTGCGCCCTCGTTGTCGACAAACCAACTATTGTTTTGGGTTCTGCCTGACGTCTGAACTACTTCATAGTCTCTTGCGTAGTTACCCAAAGGAGAGTTATCTGTTGTGTCTGTCTTTATATTTCTAATATTGACAGGTCGTTTGGCTACCTCGTCTCTTGTATATCGGGCTGCTGCATTATTAGAATTAACCTCTTGTGGGTGCTTTAGTGTGCCCGAGTCGTCTAAATAAAGCTCTGGTCTATCCGCAGGTGCCTGTTCTTTAAAGTGTACATGCCTATGTTGGTTACCACCAACCCAAGTCTCTGTGAATGGACCCTGCATTGGTATTTCTGCGTCGTCGCCATAAGAGTCATTGTGGTGCCCTGATATGACTGCTGTAGTGTCTATACCTGCGTCACGATCTCTGTATCCGTAATAAGGATAGATAGTATCGCCGTCGAAGGTACTTATTAGGCTAAGTTCTGTATCAGTGATTGTAACAGTCACAGTTCTCTTTACTGTATAAAGTTTTTTCCACTCTTCATAAGTTACTGGATTTGTTGCTAAAGTTGGTGTGATACCTACAGTGAAGCCTCCACCGAAATTGAAGGTTGGGATTATTCTTGTTACTGCTCTGATAAAAGCATTTGGGTCTTTCGTCTTTGCAGAATAGTTAACTCCGCCATGCACGTTCTTGGCTATATCCAATTTCAGCTTATAAGGCTTGGAAAGTGCTCGATTGGCAAAAGTTCTGCCTTCGTAGGTTGCACCAGCAGGAGTTCTAAGAATAGGCTTACTTTCTTCTACGAAATTCTTTGTAGGAGTGACTCCTCGGTCAACGACCTGAACCATACCTTCTGTTGTTCTTGTTGCGACTTTTCTAAGTATTTCTCTATTATCGTCAACAGTAGAATCACCAGTTGTAATATCAGAAGCGTTGACACGCTTATCACCCCATAGGAATTTGTCGTTCTCGGTTGTCTCGGAGCCAACAGGGGCGTGACCTTCTTTCCAGTTGTAAGTAAGTTCGTTGATGCCTCGCACAACACCCATTGGAGGTTCGCCTGGCATTTCCAGTGTTGGAAACTTGGTCCAGTATTTATTTCTCTCCAAGACGTGAGACTCGACCATATTTCTTAAGTCTGCCGAGAAGTTACTTGATACTGGAATAAGTTCCTGTATCATAAGTCCAATAGAAGAATCTATCCATTTGTATAGTTCTATATATTTTTCTAAACTAGGAACATTATTAACTTTTTCGAAATATCGTGCTCTAAACTTTTCAAGAGTCTTATACTCCATTCTATATCTATTGACTGGCTGACCGATAAGATCGTTGAACTCAACAATAGTAGCGAACAGGTTTATCATATCGTCGGATATGACTTGGTACATACTCTTTTCTGCTGCAAAGAAGTGAGTTGTTATTTGAGCGTCTTTTGTAAAAGTTAAATCGTCCTGCGAACGAATCTCAATAAGGTCTTCTGAATTTATAACTTCTGGCGGTCTATGCTTTGCAGAATGAACATACTCTCTATTAACGATTTGTTTATCATTGTTTGTGAAGTGTTTACCTAGACCAGTTACCTGGCGTCCTACAAGGTTTGTAAACCAGCCGTATCGTCCGTCAACAATACTATCTGTATCCAATGTAATATCGTCAACAATAGAAGCTCCATTTGTAAGGGTTCCATGGTGACTTCCCTTATAGTCTTTTATATTGCCAGCACCAGTTGTGTCAAGGTCGTCTCCCATTTTCCACCAGGATATAATGTTATCGTAAGCACTGAACTTTGTCATGTCCTTGACCTGGTTGCTATTGTATATCTCTGTTACCTCTGCTGCGGACAACTCTTTGTCGAAAACACAAATATCTGCAAGTTTGTCTTCGAAGACCCTTGTTGCTACTACGGGTGGTGTAGCACCATCCTGCGTTGCTCCAAGTATCAAGGGAATCGTAGTGTTACGCATGTTTTCATACACGACTGGACTACCATCTACCACTGTCTGGGTCGCAGTCTTCGTCGAAGCTGTTTCTGATCCGTCAGTATATAAGGTTATACCATTTTGACTATTAGATCCATCGTAGGTCACTACAACATGGTGCCAAGTATCGCTTGTTAATGAGGTTGCATTTGCAAGAGCACGTATTGCGTGTCCAGAAGTGCTCTTGCTCGTATCATACATGAACATTTGGACTTTGCCGTTTGCCTGTTTAAATAAGTATTCCGTAGCAGTAGAAGCAGTGAAATTAATCTTTGTAATAAAAGGTCCATTGTCTGTACTGATGTCTCCAACAAGCACCCAAGCTGACATGGAAAACGGCTTGTCGGTTGATCCGTCGGTAAAACTAAATGCGTCACTGTCCGATATAAGTATGTGATCGTCTGTTCCGTCTAGTGAGACAGCTTTTTTGTTAATGTCTGTCTGGATGAGTTCATTGCCCTGCGAAAGGTCATTTACAATAAATTCTCCACTTCCATCGGTTGTCGAAACCTCGGAGAAGTCCCAGTGCATTGCAAGAGTGTCTCTCTTGGGAACTTGAATAGTTGCAAATTCTGCATCGTGACTATAAGCTTCTTCGCTTGGGTGAAGGCGACCGAAGTTAGATGCGTCAGAAGCGTGTGCTCTTATTTCCTCGTTCGTAACATTATCATACCAGAATAAGGTAGAAGAGATTTTTACCCTTGTATCATTATCTAATGATTCTACTTCAGGGTTACCAGAACTATGTAAAGCCCCGATGGATACATATTTATCTTTTGCCAATAAAGCTCTGGCATTTACTTCCGTGATATCTGCTGTAACTGTTTCTTCATCTTCTACGACATCTGCAAGCATTCTAACGCAGTATAACTCTGCTCTGTAGTCGGTCGTAGAGCCCCCAGAAACGGCTCCTGAGAGGCTTTTCTTAGGAACGAGTCTAACTGCTAGGTTCCACTTTGAATTTTCGTAAACTGACTTGAAAAACTGAGTTTCTAACGTCTGTCCGTCCATCGTAAGAACAAACTTTACATTCTCGGAAGAGGCGTCAGAACCTTCCTTTACCGCTTTGAGGTCAAATAAATCATTAGCGGAATATGAAGTGGTATATTCACCCAAGTAGGCAATATGCTCTTCAAGATTGGTCGGGGCGTCGAAGCCAGGATGATCTGATGGTATTCTTTTTGGAAAAATAACTTCTGTTTCAAATGTGAATGAGAGATTTGGCTCCCTTCCCAGACCGACACCTCTGATATAAGAATCTGAACTTGCGTTAGACGGGTCTGCCTTTGTATAAACAAGACCTTGGTCTCTATCTGCGTTGTTGAAGTCTACAAACTTTTTCTTTATAGCTGTTGTTCTTCTTGAGTCCTCTAACAGATAGTCTGCTCCGTCGGAGTACATATTGATTTTCAAAAGCTCGTCGTCGATACCAAAACAACGGATAAGATTTCTAAATGACTTTTCCGTACCCTTTGACTTATAAATATAAGAAAGGTTGTTATAAATGTTTTGGTAAATGGTGTTCTTTACGTCTTGAAGTTTTTCTTCGAATTTCTCTTTCTCGCCTCGTGAAAGGATTTCTTCAAAAGCACTTGCTTCTGTGAAAAGGTCTGGTACAACCATTCCCGCTGACTCAAGGGTCTTTCTGATAAGTGAGTAAGGCTTGTTCGTCCTCTCCTCTAAAGTGTGGTATTCCACGTCTTTGAGGTTCACAAGTTCCTTGATTTTTACCTGGGCTGAGTCGAAGTAACTACTCATTATTTGAGTTAACTCTTTTGTATTCTGACCAGAAGTGTCATCTTCCTCAATAATCCAAGCAGGCATTGTGTGATAGATACTTGAATTATTATTATAGTCGTAAACTAGACCTGTGTCCATATAGAGTTTTTTTGCTGAAACGAAGTCTGGGTGAGAAGAATAAATTACAAGGTCTTTTTCTTCTGCTACTTCGAAAAGACCTGACTCATCGAAGGCTGAAGTTGTAACTCTTGCTGTAGAGGTGTAGTTTGTTATCGTGCCGTTTGAAATTCTTCCTGAATAGTCTAGGACTGTGGTATCAATACTTGCGTCACCTGTAACACCTTCATTAAACTTGTAATAAATACCAAGGTCTACTTTCCTGTTTTCTGTATTATATTTATTATCGTCGGTATTAGTTCCGCCGTGGACGTTGGTAAGCCAGTAGCGACCTATTTCTTCTGCTGTCCTAACTCTTTTCCAAAAACGAAACTCGTCTAGGTAAAGACCGTTGACCGTGTTGGTTGAAGCTGCGGTACCGTTAAGGACAAGAGATAAACCTTCTTGAGAAATGGTTGCGATGGGGTCGTCGCTGGTTACAGTTTTCGACAAGACTCCATTTTTATAAAACTCTGCTCGCACTTGCGTTGCAGTATTAATAAACGAGAAAGAATAGTGAGCCCAAGTTTCGCCTAAAAATGTTGCATCAACGAAATTGGTGGCGAGTCCAGTACCTTCGTCATCTTCACACACTATTCCAACGGAGCCAGCACTTCTGCTGAAGTCAACGCTTAATGTCGCACCTGCGGTATTTCTGATAGTGACGAGGCGAACCGTTGCTGTGTTCGAAACGGAAGCGTCCAGTTTAGCCCAGAACTCAATGGTGTTACCAAGGGTTCCGTCGATATACAGGTTAGAGTTTCTATAAACGGAAGTATCCCAAATATTTGAATTGCCCTGTTTTACTGGATATTGCTTTGAGAGTTCTTCCTTTTCGCCAGCCGTAATACCTGGTTGGTTGTTTGGACCACCCTTTACTGTAATGGACTGGTTTGTCCCTAGTTTTACGTGTCCTGCTGATTTAGGATAAGCGTTGTCAAGAATCCAAAGGTCTAACTCGGATGAGTCGTGGAACCACTTCTCTTTTTCAGAAAGTGAACCGTCGTATGGGTAAGTTTGATATACCCTGTTGAAAGAGTCTTCGTAGTATTTTTGTGCAGAACCATAGAAAGCAAAGTTCTCTGGCTTTGAGTAATCAACATGAGAATGAAACTTGTTATTTGTTCTTACTACATCTCTTACGAGTTCTGTTGATTCAAGATCTGATTTTATCTTTGCTTCTTGACTTTTGGTAAGAACCTTGTTTCCTTTTTTGAAAAGGTCTTTTGTACTCATTTAGTCCACCCTAAACTTGAAAATCTCTGGTTGTTCTTTCAACTCGCCGTTAATGGAGAACATTACCTTGATTCCGTACATATATCCTTTTTCTAAAAGAGACATATCGAAATCGAAGTAGCTTCCCAAAGCGTCGTAAGAAATGAGTGTGTGCTCTTTGTTGGTTCCTGCTGTTCCGATTCCGTATTTGATAACAGTTTCGTCATCTACAAGGCGAACTATCTTGTAGTAAGCCTTTTCAACAATTAGGTTTTCCACTTCTTTACTTGCTACTGTATAAATAGTAGGATTCCAATCTTTTGCTCTTGTGTAAAGTCTGAATTTTGCCGTCTCATCTCTTGAATAGGAAGGTTTTATATTTGTAATGTCTATTCTGTAATCAATCTCGCCTGTATTGGTACTAGAACCATTCTGGATAATTTTTATTTCACCTTCATGAACAAGAGTCCTATCTACAACTGCTGTATTGCCATTAGCCGAGTAATACCATTGGTCATAGATTTTAGTTACAGAAGATTCATCTAAAATAACGTCTACATAGTAAATGCCAGTGGATTCATTTGTTGCTTGTATGAATTGAGCATTAGGGTCAAGCGTTGCTTGAGTTGTCCTTGCCTCATCTGTATAAAATCTTACAAACAATCGCTCATCTCCTGCGGGTAAAGTAAAGTTGGACCTCACTCCTTCAAATGAATTATAAAGATAAACTCTTTGAGTGTTTTGTGTAGGTGTGTTTGTTTTTCTCTTTGCGTAGAATTTACCTCTGTCGTCTGCAATTCTAGAAGAACTTCTAGCTTCAATAACTGGTCTCTTGAAGAAGAACTCTGACGAGCGAGAGAAGAATTTCTTTGTGTAAAAGTTGTTCAGTTGTGAGCCGTCAGTTATCGTGGGTGACATTGCAATAAGAAGTCCGTTATCTGTTGCGATAGTCCCAGCAAAAATATCATCGATATATTCCGTGATATCTACCTCAAGGTTCTCGGTCCCAGTATCAAAGGTTTGAACTACTATTGGTGGGGCGTCGGTAAAGGTTGCTGTTGGGCTTGCCCCTGGGTTTGCCCAAGCTGTGCCAGTTGCTGAATTAGTCCAGCTTGCGACGTCAATGTCCTTGTAAGACTCCATATCCAGTCCGTTGCCCTCAACGAAAGCTGCACCGAGGTGATAAACCTTTAGTTCGTAGTTTCTAGCAAGAGTGAATGGGTGTTCTGCGTTTGTAAGCTTAAGAATAAATTTTGTATCCGCTGGTGCTGTTGCTCCGCCGTAAAAGGTTGTGATAGCCGCTGTATCAAATTTTATAAGTATTCTTGCTTCTTCTAACTTGTCTGCTGCGGAAGGGTTAGCTTTTGCAGTCTGGTTGTAGATAAAAAATACTTCGAGTGAGTCGGACAGACCCATATTTGAGTCGGTGGCTCGGGTGGACAAGTTTTCTTTGTATGCGTTGGTGATAGTGGTATCGGCTGTTGCGTAAAACTTTTTAATAGACATTATACAATAACTCCCTTGATATCAAATTCTGGGAACTTGATTTCGTAGATTACGTTTTTTGGCATTTCGATATATCTGCCGTCGGAGGAGGTCACCTTATCCAAATCGAAGGATACGTCAGAGTAACTTCTGTCGGCAATTGAGCCTACTTTTTTTGTCACTCTTACGTCTGTAACATCTAGAATTCCCTCTACGTTTCGAAGTTCTTTATAGATGTCAGTTATGAAGAAAGGTTCGCCGATATCGGGTATCCTAGAGAATCTTTCTATTAACCTTTCGTAGGCTGATCCTAGTATCTCAAATTTAGTTTTCTCCAAAGAACCAACTGCCACGAATTCTATATTAAGATTTAAAACCCTTGCGTCTAGAATATCTATAGTGTCATTTATCATTTTGTTTTTTTGAAGCCAAGTCTTTACATTATTTTTCAAAACATTGTTGGCAGAAGTCAGAGTTCCATTTGAGGACTCTGAAATCAGATAAAGGTTCAAATTCCTTTTTAAGGAGTCGTTATCTCTCATTATTCGACACCTCTTAATCGCTCCGAATTTTGGAGGCATTTGATAGACGAATGATTCATAATCCTGTTGAGTTACTGCTCTTTTTTGGGCTGCGAATGTGTCACTGACACGGAGCCTGAGTTCATTAGAGTCTGGAATTGAAATGTCTCCGATTATTGGTTCTTCATTGTCCACCTCTAATGAATTAACGACGTCTATGCGTTTGGCGGCATCTAAAGACGTGGTATCGTTAAATTCCATCTTATAGACTCCAGCGCCTGTAAGCTGACCTGTTCTTATATTTACATTTTGTATTGTATTGCTTCTGTAAGTTATAGTCAGCGTGGTGTTTGATGGCGCTACGCCGAATTTGTCACTCTTGACGAGAATAGTTGGGTCGAAACTGACGTCTTGTATATAACTTTTGCCATGAATATCTAAGATA
>UEXM01002612.1_pt1 | contig 12514 bp, 18 predicted proteins | sample 1796661 | NCBI WGS metagenome assembly UEXM01 (sample SAMEA4772469, study PRJEB27181) | metagenome | reverse complement strand
TAGAAAGTTGCCAGTAAGGAATGGCATTCGAATACTTTCATAGATGTTTAATTCCACAATTAGAACAGGACTAATCTCAAGAGCTTGTTGAAACCTTTTGGATCTAATTTCAAATTTTGATATTATAAATTGCGATTGATCAATCATGTTAGACTCTCAACAACTTCTTCCATTCTCGTACTACGCCTTCGATCGAAGAAGGCTTAATAATATTAATAGTTTTTAATTCATCATTTGAATTAATCAATCTTTCTCTGTATGTAGTAGGAATTAAACTACCAGTCGATTGACTATACGGATCTATGTCTACAAATTCTCCAGATGAATTCTTATAACTGTGGACTGCATTGTATTCTGCTATGTTGCTTTTTAATGTTGCAGTATAAACTTCGTCTTCAACGGTAACAGTTACATCTTCTGTTTGACCAAATGTTCCACTGTTGACCTTTACGAAGATCTGACCAAGGTCAAGGTTTCTTTTTAGTATTTTACCTTTTGCTCCTGAAGACGTTCCATTAACTGTTCGGGTCTTGAGAAAGTGCTCGGACATATTACTTTCGGTAATAAGAACCTGGTGTGGATATTTGACCTTTGCCTTTGCTTCAACCTCTTGGTCTGTTAAAGGCCAACCAAGTTCACGAATGTTATCGTTTAACAAGTAAAGTGTCCAATGATAGTTTGGTGTGCCGTATAAATTCTGTGAAACTGTATCTGGTCTTTCCCCGTCTAAAATGTTAAATGTTTCATAGAATGATATTTCGTTTTTAATTTGGTCTAATAGATCAACATAAACAGATAAGTTGTTGGATATATTAAAGTCGACTTCATCGCCAAACTTATAAAACACTTTTGGGAAATGAGTGAAATAACTTGACATATTAGAATCCTTCGTTAATATCTGCTCTGCTGAGTGTTGTATGCTCTACAAAGCTCATTGTAATATCTGTCTCTATGAAATTACCATCACTGTGCATACCCATGCCTCCGGGGTTATATACAGCTGTAAAGTTTCTTAGATAGCAAGGCTTAATCCTTGTAGCAATCGTCCCATCTTTCGACCCTGGATGAAGCATTTTAATACCAAACATGTTTGGCATTCTATAAGCAAAGCTTGCCTCAATGCCACCAGTACCTAATTTAATTTCTTCTGGGTAAAGTTCTTTTCTAAAGAATTCAATAATTGCTTTAATTTCCCCTGCCTCTTTACCTGAGGCTGCAATCATTTTAAAAGTAAAAGCAAACTCTCGAATGTTTACAGATCTAAATAATGATCGGGTATTCGGATTCACTTGTACCTGTGTGCCTCTTGCAACTGCACCAGCAACTCCTGGAGATCCTAGAAGCGTTGCAGCTCTATTGGCAGCGAATGCACCAGCAGTACTTTGTAAATTTTGATTCTTAAAAACGTCGATGATTGAAGTAATGTCAGAATTCTTAAGAGCATTTACTGCCAAGGCTTTTGCATCAGTCAGTCCGCCAGCAATAGCACCTTCTGCACCAGCACCTACTACTCCAAGATCAATTGGTCCTACCTGTACGCCATCGGCAATCTGAATTGCTTGGGGTAAGTAAAGCCTACAGCTGCTACCTATTTGTTCCAGATTTAGACCCCCTCCAGAGTTACCTTTGATTGGTTGAAAGCTGGGCTGCTGACCTTCGTGTTGTGCATTTGCTTCATTCAGGCCTAAGATTTCTTTACCAGAATTAACTACGTACCCGCCAGCCTTTTCGAATATGCGAGAAGAGAGAGCTTTCCCCATGCCCTCATCGTTAGCATCTAATTGTATTCTACCGCCAATTGCTTCGCCTCGAGATGCTTCGTTTAAAGATTTTCCAGATCCTACATCTCCACCATATAGGCCTGCAAAATCTGAAAAGTGGGATGCTTCGGGATCTGGGGTTTGTACTTTTGCACTAGAAGTTAGAGCTGCATCAAGGTCGTCAATTATAGACCTTGACTTCATTGGGGTAAAGATTATCTCCGCACGGTATTCAGTCTTTTCAATTGGAAACCTAAGCTCCCTATTTGGTTGATCTGAACCAGTACGAGCAACACTTGTCGCGGGTTTGACTTTTCTGGCTTCTCGTAGAATAGCATCTTCGTACGGCGGCTTTCCTACGCCAGGCGGCTGTGCATTTATACCTCTACCACTTTTGCTGAGCCCGTCCCTGCCCGGAGTACTACCAATGGGGTTATTAATAGCCATCATTCGATTTGCTTCATTTTCACGAGCACGATCGAGTGATCTATTTCGAAGTGTTGCGGCTCGAGCTGCTTCATATGCTGCTGGGTCTTGGAATGCCATTTATTGCCCCTATAAATATAAATACGTTAACAGTATTTATATGAAAAACAATGGCATATTCTGGGAAATATAGGGTTAAGAATCCGAACAAATATCATGGGGATCCTACTAGTGTTATTTATCGTTCACTGTGGGAGAAATATTGCTTTAAGTGGTGTGATGAAAATAAAGATGTACTGAAGTGGTCTAGTGAAGAAACGGTTGTTCCATACTTCTACGATGTCGATAAGAAGTACCATAGATATTACGTTGATCTTAGAGTAACGTTTCGAAATAAAGAAACGTGGTTAATTGAGATCAAGCCTAAGAAAGAAACCAAGCCACCTGTATATCCTGGACGTAAGACCAGACGCTACATTACAGAAGGCATGACGTATGTTCGTAATCAAAACAAATGGAAAGCTGCTACAGAGTTTGCCTTAGATCGTGGGTGGAAGTTTACTGTCTGGACTGAAGATACATTGGAAAAGATGGGTATTAAACCAAAATCAACAAAGACTTTAAAACCTTACAAAAAGCGTAAGAAATCGACATAAATAGAAGCATGAGTAATTTATTTCAGAAACTTGAGCAGGAAGCCTTTCGTGCTGGTATTACACCAAGGACGAATCAATCGAGAGATTGGTTCCGAAAAAAGGTGGAAGCTATGAAAGGTCTAAATCGTAATAGCCTAATGAAAGATGAATCTTTATCTTTAAAGAATCGTTCTGCAATTGGAACTATGAATATGTTTTTCTATGATCCAAAGCACAAAGAGACATTACCTTATTACGATAAATTTCCTCTTACCATTATTATTGGTCCAGCCCCTGGTGGATTTGCAGGATTGAATCTGCATTATCTTGCACCAGTCTTACGAGCAAAGTTTCTTGATGCACTCTTAAATATTACAACAAATGATAAATTCGATGACACAACAAAGTTTGAATTAGAATACGATCTACTCAAGCGCGCAGGTAATACACGATATTTCAAGCCTTGCTATAAGCATTATCTTACAAGTCAGGTTCGATCAAGGTTCGCACGCGTGCCCGCGCCCGAGTGGGAAATTGCTACATTCTTACCAACTGCTTCCTTTGAGAAGTCTAGTCAATCGAACATATATAGACAATCAGCAAGAATGGCGAACCAACGATGATCGATAGACTAAAAGGACAAATATCTTCTAAACGTGGTGTTGCCGCACCAAACATGTACAAAGTAACTCTTCCGGGGGAATTTGGACTAGGTGGTGACGAACTGAATCTACTCTGTCGGTCAGTGAATCTACCAAGTAGGCAGATGGTTACAGTCGATCGAAAGATTGGTAATACGGTTATGAAGATAGCACAGGATCATGCGTTTGATGACGTAACTATGAGCTTCCTACTTCTAAACGATTATGGAACAAAAAGATATTTTGAGAACTGGCAAGCAGCAGTACTCAATCCCGATACACTTGAACCAGGATATTACAAAGACTATGCGAAGCAGGTTCAGATCGCACAGTTAAAGAAAGGTATGGGCTTTCCAATAGCCAATATAGATCTTGGAATAAACAAGCTGGGCATACCATCAGAAATTCAGGGAAGACTTCCTTCTCTTGGACCAATCAATCTTGCACAAGGTGAGATCGATTTTAACTTTATAACAGGCGGCGATATAATTTACGAATGTACTCTTCTTGATGCCTATCCTACAAACTTAGGATCAGTTACCTTGGCGGATACAGCTGAAAGCTCTCTGTTAGAATTAACAATCCAGTTATCTTATAGAAACTGGAGACCAACAGGTACATCCGAAGGTTCAGCATTCGGTGACCTAATAACAAGTCAGTTGGGCGGACTCGCCTCTAGATTATTCGGTTAGGATGAAATAAAATATGGCACTACCTAAGTTTAATGATATTCCAAACTATGAATTGACAATACCATCCACAGGCAAAGTGGTTTCGTTTCGTCCGTTCTTAGTAAAGGAACAAAAAATATTATTGATTGCCCTTGAGTCGCAAGATGAGAAACAAATTTTAAGGGCTATTACAAACACTATTCAATCATGTATATTAGATCCAATTGATCTTGGATCTCTTTCAACATTTGATGTTGAGTATATTTTTATACAGGTTAGAACAAAGTCAGCCGGTGAAAATTCAAAGGTTGGAATAACTTGCGAATCATGTGAAGAACCCAATGAGGTTGAGATTCCCCTTGATGATATTAAAATTGATCTTCCAGCAAAGATCGAAGATATACCATTATCATCAGGATGGTCGCTGCAACTAAGATATCCGAAATACGAAGCAATGCTTGAGCAATCAGAAATAATTGATCCAGATAACAAATCAATGATTGGGATAATCTATCATACAATTCAAGCGTGTATTGAATTTGTGTACTCTGAAGAAGAAAGAATTCAATTTGACGAATACACGTTAGAAGAACGAGAGGAATTTTTAAATCAACTTACACCAGACCAATTTGAAAAGATTACGGCTTTTGCAAGAGATTTACCAAAGCTAAGCCATCAGATTGGCTTTACTTGTATAAAATGTGGCAAAGAGAATTCTAAAACCCTAGAAGGCCTTCAGGATTTTTTTCAGTTACCCTCTCTCACGACACGCTAGTTAATTTTTATAGGACAAACTATCATCTCATGCAAAACTATAATTACTCATTACATGATATAAACGAGATGATCCCCTGGGAGAGGGAAATATTTATGACAATGCTGGTAGATGATTTGAAAGCACAAAAAGAAGAACAGCAAAGACAAGAAATGAAGGGCTGATCAGATGGCAACATTAAAAGACGTAGTATCACAACTACAAGAAAACGTTAAAGAGACCCAAGCGGTCAATGATAATATGTCTAAGCTGTTGCAGATGGAACTGGACAGATCAAAGGGTGATAAGGTTGCTGCAGCTGATGCGGTCGCTGAAGCACGTAAGGTTAAAGTAGCACCAAGACCTGCAGATAGAACACAAGGAAACAGGCCTAAGGACTTTGCTGCCGGCTTTTCAGGCGGATTGGGTCTAGGTGGTGGGCTTGGTGGCGGACTACTTGGTGCAATAAGAGGAATCGTTCCAGGACTTATTGGTGTTACTGTTGGTACAGTGTTTGGTGCAGGTGCACTTGCAGTGCTTGGTAAAGGAATAGGTACATTTGTTAAGAAAGGTTTAATCTTTGGCGTAGCATATACACTACTAGAAAAGTTCGGAAAAGATGCCATTGAATCTCTTTTTACCCAAATAAATGAAGAAGGCAATTTTAAGATTGACCCACTTGTAATTGAAGGAATATCAGAAACCACGAAGAATGGTCTTATAGACGGTTTGGCTTTAGGTTTAATCTTTGGTAAGAAAGGATTCTTTGCTGGCTTTGTTGGTAGTGTGCTAATCGAAGGGCTCAAAAAGACATTCCCTAAAAATATTCCTTGGGAAGAAAAAGCTAAGATTTTAGGATTTGAAATTCCGATTAGCAACGCAGACTTTCTACAGTTTGGTGCAACAATGGGTGCTTTCTTTGCTCCAGGCCTAATACTAGGAGGGATTAGAAAAGCATTAGGTCTTGGGATAGCCGGAGGTCCAAAAGGAGCTGCAAGCGGAGCTGCAAAAACGGGATTCTTAAAAGGATTTAGGCCCAAAGGCTTCAAAGGTCTTGGCTGGGCAGGCCTACTTATGTTTACTGGTAGTTTGTTAGCAGACTATGTTGGGGAACAAACCGGGAATATGGTGTTAGGGGATCTAATTAATATGGGCGTTACGGGTGCTAGTATAACACTTACGTTAGCATCGCTATTTGGGCTTGGACCCATGGGTATTGCTGCTGGATTGGTAGGCTTTGCTATTCATGGGGCAATACTACTTCGAAATTATCATAGAAAACGAAAAGCGAAAATGGATGCAGAGTTTGCAAAGGAAGTCGCCCTAGAAGAGCAGAAATTAGGTCTTCAATTATCATCAGGCATGATAACCGAAAAGGGCGTTGTTGATCAAACCATATTAATGGCAATGGCGAATGGAGGACTTGGTGGCGATGCTGGTGGAGCTGAGGAAGAAGCATTTATTCGCCAAACTGAAAAGATAATGCCAGGAATAGGTGAAGCAGCGCTATACCTTTTAAACGAAATGGCGGTCGTCAAAAAAGATTTAGATAATGCAATGGCCATGGGATCAGTTTTAGCTATCAACCAGCACAAGTCAACATTGATGGGACTACTGCAGGAGATGGAAGCTTTAACTGGACCGAATCACGCCTTCTTCCTACAGGCGCAGAAGTTAACGGATATTAATTCAATTAAAATCCCAACCCCAAATAAGGGTCTTATTCCGAATGTAACTATTGGTGAAGGCCTTGCAATATCCAAGCCTGTAAGAAGCGACTTCAATTCCTGGTATAAGACGAAGGGTAGAGAAGATCGAGACTTCGGAGAGGCTATGAGAGAATATAGTAAAGAACTTCAAGAATTATTGCCTCCAACTGGTTCAGGTAGTGGAGGAGTTGTTATTAATAACTTTAATAATGCAGGTGCTGACGGTCCAGCAGGAGGAGCGAAGCCAGGTATTCTTACACTTGGATCAGAAGAAACCCCTAGCAGAGACACATATTACCAGCATCCACTTTATGGTAGAACTGCCACTCCATAAAAAAGGCGGCCGAAGCCGCCTAGTTTAATATCTTTTATTTTAATCCCAACAGGGAACGAGTAATGTCATATGACAATTATCTCGACCATGCTCTGTAATGGATGTCCATAAAATAGGTGCACCTACCATAAAAAGTGCTATAAGAAAGAATGAAAGGGCGAAGCCTTTGAACATCGCTTAGCCTTCTGCGGCAAGCTTGGCAAAGTAACTCATTGTATCATCTTCATCTTTCGAAGCTGGCTGAGGAGACGCTTCAGCCATTTCTGATATAGATTGTGATGGTGCTTCTTTTGGTGCAGGAGCTGGTGCTTCATTACCAAGAGAGATTTCATCACGTACACTCATTGGCGATACAGTGCCAAGTACGCTTTCCATCTTTGCTTTTAGTTCCGCATAAGACTTATACTTAGCAGGGTTAGACCATTCATCTGCAAGATCATGCATCGAATTATAGTAGCCTTCAAGCTTTGTATCATCATCTGAAAGAGCTGCAGGCCCAGAGAACTCTGACTTATCATAGTTCACCCAACCATCTACCTTTCGGATCTTGATCTTGAAGTCTGCACCTTTCCAAAAATCGAATGGATTCATAGGAGTTTCATCTGCATACTGTGGCTGCATAGCATCCATGATCTTATCAAAGATCTTTTTGCCGTATTGGTACATGAAGATCTTGCCTTCATTCTCAGGGTTAGCTGGATCTGAAACTACTAGAACGTTTGACACATAGTGTAGTCTACGCTTTTGTACTCGTGCAGTTTCCTTATCAGCATCGACACCGGAGTTCCAAAGTCGAGAGTTTGTTTCACCAACTGGATCTTCTTGACCAATCGATGTAAGCGAACGTTCGATGTACCATTTACCTGTAGGTCCCTTGAATCCGTGATCCCAGTAGCGTACCCATGGAAGGTCCTGGCCTTCGGCTGCTGGTAGGAAACGAATGACTGCGTAACCATTACCAGCTTTATCGATGGTTGGTTTCCACATGCGTTCGTCTTTGTAGGATTTAGTATCGCCACCAACTGCAGTTGCTGCATTGACAAGTTTGTCGATTGAGGCGGAGTTTGATTTTAGTGCTGCGAATGACATTGTATGTTTTCCTTGTATGTCTGAAGTGTTGCATTGTGTATAGTAACACATATTTATGTGTTCGTAAACCCCTATTATGGGGTTACAGTGATTTCCTTAACTCGATGTGGTTGGTCAAGGATCCAATCAATAACTGATGAACAGTACTCGATTGACATTTTGTTTCGATCGACGTGTACCACTCTTGGGCTATCGAAGAAACCAAAATTAATGATAGTAGTATCTACACCTTCCCAAAACAACTGATCGTTTACATCACGCAGTGTTTTCTTTTCGATACCATATCGGAATGTCTTCTTGTATCCTTTGGTCCAGTCTGAACTCGAGGATCCAATGTTTATAATTCTTTTCTTTTGACTTGCAGCTTCGTAAAGCATTTCTACTTGATAGAAGCCATCGTGCTTGCAGTTAATAAAGACGTCACACTCTCTTAACGAATTTACGCAATCGTGTTTCTCTGCTAGGTGTTTACCTAAGCCACGTTTTGTTCCAGTAATATAGAATTTCACTTTTTAGAGTACCTTAGGGTTAGACCAAGCTTTGGTCCTTCAAGTTTTGAAGTGGCATGGATTCTGGCACCGTCAAACATAATAACATTACCAGGTCGGAAGGAATGTAATTTACCTGATAGACTATGAAGCATTTCTTTTGGATACATGTCAAGCTGATTGGCAATTTTATCTTCAATAGGCTTACCAGTCTTGTTTGTAATATTACTTAGCGCAGGATAATTCTCCTTGCCAAATTTGTTCGTATCGAATTTTGAGATCTGTGAGTCTTCCGACGGTTTCCAATCCATCATCCAGGTGTAAGCCCCATCGAAATATTCCTGATCGAAGATAACAAGATTTGGCATTCTTCCAGTATACCGAATGGGTATAACCATTACCATCATGTTACCTTCGACACTGCTTTGCCGATCAACATGTGGGAAATATGGATGCTCGTGCTCATAGAAGTTACCGCCGATCCATTGATATTCATCCAGATTTACAATAGACTCAATAAGATTTTTACCGAAGGACGGATCCGTCTTCTTCATACCATTCTTTGTATCGTAAGGTTTGCTGTTGTCAAAATGCGCAGCAAGATTGTCTATGTCATCTTTTGATAAAAGCGATAACTCTTGTGTTCGTTTGTTAATCAAATTCAAGCACTGCCTTACGAGGTAATAAGTTCAGCTGCATAGCTTCCACTTCTAACTTTGATTGGAGTGGCGCACCTACAAATTTCTTTACATCCTCAGGATCAATGTTGTTCCTTTCACATATCTCTACCATAGCATCCATGTAACTCATTTTGGAATCACGCACTGCTGTTTCAACTAACTTGGTGAATCCTGCTCTATTCAAAAAATCTACTTTCATATATCCATTACCCTTAAAAGAACCATATCTTTATTAATACGACCGGTTGGTTTGACAGTGACCGTAGTCAACGTTTCCCAGTATTTATCAATTTGCTTTGGTGTCTTTGTCTGGAATATACCAAGCATCTCTTCTGGCTTACGAAGTCGAACTGATCGAGAGTTGACCTGATCATAGTTCTTAATAGTAGTCCCAGAGATCTCAAAGCCATTGGCTGATTGGGTAACAAATTCTGTAAGCATACGCTCTTTGACATGGAATGTATATAGTCGACGTGATCCAACAATAACCATTGGATTGATCGATGTGAGCTTATGCTCTGTACTATCTTTACAGTAGTTGACTTTAGAAACCTGTCGATCTGCAGACTTAATACGTGGTTTCGAAACCTTACGTGAAGCTTTCTTGCTTGCAACATATCTTTCAATATCGGTAACAAGAGAATCAAAGAACGCCAAATACTTCTTTCGCTGAGGTACACTCAGATGAGCATAACCTTCAAGAAGATCTGGCGTTTTCTTGTGGACGAGTTCATGCACTTCATCTCTTTGCGGACTGTAGTACTTTAACACTGAGGAAGCAGTGAATGAGTTTAGATCCGCAAGTTGCATTTCTTTGTACATATCAAATTGCAAATGATCTTGCCAGGTATCGACATACTCTTCGATCCTACCAATAAAGTCAGATGTAATTTGTTTAACCCGTTCCATCGGGGAAACTGTTAGTGTCTTGGGCTTATCGCTATCATCTTTCTTTGCGAGCTTTGCCAAAGCTCGATCTCGAACCTCATCGATCCAGATCTTTACACATCCTTGATGGTTCCATCTCGCAGGATGTTCTTTACCAAGATCTTTCCAGGCGATCGATGCTGCTGTACCATACTTAGAGGTGTACATATACTCTGGCGCAGAGAGAAGAAGCTTCTGCTCTTCACCTTTATAGTTCTGTCGAACGTAGTTACGAAGCACACCTGCCATATCACCACGTGTCATATCCACACGAAAGTAATCTGAGAAGCCAAGAAAGTTCTCAGTAGGTGCTGCACCAATACCAGTACGCGGTTTGCGTGGTAGTGGAGCTTTCTTTTTCTTTCTGGTGTTTTTGGTATTTCGACGAACTGTAGCCATGTAGTACCTCCTGGGTAAAATTAATATAGATCATTCTACCATTTTAAATGAATAGGGTAAATGCCACATAATGTCACACCCCTATTTTTCATGGATCTTTTTTAATTCTGTTTCACCTTTCGAATTTGTGAAGCTACGAACATATCTTTCTTTAATAAGATACTCAAGACACCTTTCGATGATTGTAGCTTCACGCATTCGAGACCAATTATAACCTAGCATGAATGCACAAAATGAACATCCGCCAAGTAGTAAATAGATTGGGTCTACCATTTATTTCTCCTCGACTATATTTATGCAGCCGAGTCCATGACCATGGTAGGTCCATTAAACAATTTTACTGAATCAACACGGAAGGATCTCCACCCTCGGGCTTCAATATCCCAAACTGGAAGAACTTCTTCATTGATTGCCCGAACCTTCTTCTGGCTCATAGGATCAGATTTCGATGCAGCAGGAATTAATTCCTTTTGCAAAGTACACTTCATCCGACGGCTAGCGCCGCTGGCTTTGATGAATTTAACGTCACACACTCCATTGTGTAACTGATTGAACATATCACTGCGATTCATTACGATCTCCTTTATCGTTATAGATGTCACCCGCGAGGGCGCGAACATCGTCTTGCAAATGTTTTTCTTCACTTCCAGTAAGACGACCTTCTTCAAATAAAAGCTGATTAGCTTTTTCCAACATGACTTCAATCTTGTTCACCAATTGAAGTGCGTCATGATAACTCATTCTTTTCTCTCCTCTTTTAATTCCTTAACACGTGCATGAAGCCATTCGATGACTTCTGGATGACTGTCGGCCTTTTCAGGAAAGACCCGAAACAATTGTATCTCATCCTCAAGCACAAAAAGTTTCTGCAGAGTGATACTACTCATATTGCTGTAGCCCATTCAGGTTTCACTTTCTTCAATTGTTTTGAGAGCCTGCCGTAGTTTCTCAACGTCAATGCGGTCAATTCGATCCTGCAATTTAGCCACGTCATGTTTCACCTTCCCAATCTTATCACTGAGAGCGTGTAATTTCATTTCGAGATGAGCAGTATCAGACATTAATAATCACCCCAGTCATTGTCGAAACGAGTGGTTTGATGATAACGCTCGCCATAGAACTCTTTGGCATATTTCGAAGCATCAGTATAGTGCAATTCAGATTGGCCATCATACTTTTCAGTAAGGTTCTGAGTAGGCTTGCGGGTTGCAACGTGCTTGCTGGAATAGCGTTTTACCGCTTTGCCTTTGGCTGCAATCTTTTTTACACGATTGCGACGGTCAGCAACATCTTTAATAAGAGCGAGGCGATCGGCCATTTGAGTTTCTGTAAGCATATAAGTCTCCTTGTTGATAATACTAATATAAGTGTTTTGGGACGAAAAGTAAATACGCCAAATCGTCCCACCCCATTAGGAAACTGCTGCTGCGTCTGCTTCTTCCAATTCACGCGTAAGCTCTTCTATGAAGTTCTCACATTCTTCATTTACAGGATCGCCATTTTTAATGCGGCATCGATCTAGACATTCTTCTAACTTCGAAGCCAGACTATAGAGAGTGGTTATCTGATCATTCAAATCATAGTCCTGTGCATCAACAGCTACTAATACACTTAGGTTTGATCGGAACGAATTGAAAGAAGATTGCATTCTTGTAAGCAATTCTGATTTTATTTGACGGTTTGAGATCTGCATGGTATACTCCTTATTCCACATATTCTTTTGATACGGTTGCTGTTACACCAAAGTTGGCTTCTTCGAAGAACCAAATGCCAGTGCAAGGTGTAAATTCAATATTAAGGGATTGACGACGCTCATCCATTTCATTTAGCATTTCGTTGTACTGATCGTCAGTTTCGATTTTGCAATAAGCTTTAGCTGATACAAAAGCTTTTGCTTTGCTGCTGAAGATGCCGGTTACGCCATCTTCTGAACCTGTTACTAAATAAACTGTTTTCATATCTTTGTCTCCTTTTGTTAATACTAATATAAGACCTATAGCC
>UEXM01002610.1_pt1 | contig 12520 bp, 12 predicted proteins | sample 1796661 | NCBI WGS metagenome assembly UEXM01 (sample SAMEA4772469, study PRJEB27181) | metagenome | reverse complement strand
CAGGGACAGAGTGTTCTAATTCAAAATTCTAACGGCACTTGGAGCGTTGAAACGCTGGAGGAACTGCCCCGCTATTACAAGACCGTCAACTCTGTCCCTAAGTTTTTGGGGCACGGCAATGGCACCAACGCCTTGCGTGAGTTTGCTCTGAACGTCCCTATTATCGGCGAAAATTTTGACTCGTTTGGCTCAAGAATGAATCAAACCCAATATCAGAGGATCAAGTAATGGTTGGCATGACCGTATTAAATCCAGTCCAAGCAGCTCGCAAGTGGCGTGACGAAGAACTACAACGCACAGACGTTGCCGCGACTGTTTCTGATTTCCCGAACGCAGAGGCAGTGATCGCGTATAGACAGCTTCTTCGTGACTGGCCCGAAAGTGACGACTTCCCAACTACTCGTCCAGTGTTAGGAGCCTGACATGGCTACAACAAAGATCAAGGCGACTAGCATTGCAGACAACGCTGTGACCTCCGCAGCCATAGCTGATGATGCGATCACAACCGCTTTAATCGCAGACAACGCTATAGGTTCAGCAGCCGTATCGAACAATGCGATTACCACCGCAAAGCTGGCGGATGCCAATGTGACCACCGCAAAGCTGGCGGATGCGAATGTCACGACCGCCAAACTAGCGGATACAAGTGTCACATCCGCTAAGTTGTCAGGCGCTCTTACAACGCCGAGCAGCCTGACGCTTGGTGGGGACTTGATTATCAACACCAACAACATCAGTGGTGGTGATTATTCGAGCTTACAGCCAGAACAAGTAACGGCTTCTGTATCGTCCACGCACAACATCGATATGAACAAGCCGCTTCATATCATTACTTTGTCAGCTTCAACGACCTTTAGCTTTACGAACCTAGCTGAAGGCAAGATCACGATGATTAAACTGAACGCAGCAAGCGGCAGAACTCCTAGCTTTGGGTCAAACACGAAATGGCCTGCGGCTACGGAACCGACTTGGGCGGATCACGTTTACTGGTTGGTTTCGGTGATTGGTCACAGCGGTACTGTCACATTTGCTTCGGCTACTGGATTCACGGTCTAGGTAAGTGAGCCTACCTACGAGTTTTTTTATAGGTAAAGGAGCCACAGTCGCATCTGGCCCGCGATGGCATATCTTGATGGCGGCTACAGGAACTAAAGGAACGAGCCGGACTGAAGCGCATTTTGCGAACCCCGGTTCATCCTCATTCTTGAGTGCCTCCAAGTCGTCCACGGGTGCAGGATCGCGAACCGCGATAGGCGACGGCGAAGGTGTGTACAAGGCGTTCTTTGATTGCACCAACGTCACGAAGTTCGCTTACATCAGCGGCGACGGAAATTTAACAACCCCGTCTTCTAACTCGATCTATGCGGTCTACGAAACAAATTACAGTAACAGCCGGAATACCTCTGGGAACGAAAGCATCTATGACATTCTGAGGCGCATAGGTAATGCGCTTAACAATAACAATTATCTCGGCGTGGTTCACGGCAGCAGCTCAGGAGACTCTCAGGTCTCAGCGGTAAGCCCCGGCATCACGGAGATGGTAAATGGCGGTAACGGTTACTCCGCTGTTAGAACGTCAGCGTCTTCTGGAAACATTGGAGGCACTGGCATATCTGGTCACGCAGACTCTTTCTGCGTTATCGGTGAGAACCAAGATTCAGACAACGACACGCAGGTGCTTTGTTTCTTTGATGGAAATCTATCAAGCGGCAAGGGAGATAGCTGGCGAGGGGGTGCTCCTGCTCAGACATCTTGGAGCTATTGGGGCAATGACTTTCACAGCAATTCCTCAACCCAAAACATCGCGTCTAGCAGGCAAACCAATATTGGTGCGAATACACATACAGGGCTGTTGTACATACTAGTTCACGGTGAGATGTCATGAAGATTCTTGGAGATTTGATTGGTCCGGTGACTGGGCTGCTGGACAAGTTCATACCTGATGCCGATCAGAAAGCAGCCTTGGCTCATGAGATCGCGACTATGTCGCAGAAGCATGGTCAGGAAATCGCGCTCCAGCAGATAGAGGTTTTGAAGCTAGATGCCAAAGGGAATTGGTTTCAGTCGAGCTGGAGACCCTTAGCCGGTTATTGCTGCGTACTGGGGCTATTCGTGAATTTCTTGGTTTCGCCGTTATGCGCCGGTTTCGGCATCGTCATACCTCAAGCGGATGCAGGCGTAATGATGCCCTTGCTTCTTGGCATGCTTGGGCTGTCCGGCGGAAGATCATATGAGCGAATCAAGGGAGTAGGAAAGTGACAGGGTTTAAGCTTCAAACATTTTCCGGCAAGGCTCCGCGCATATCTGCCCGCTTGCTTCCAGAGGATATGGCGCAAGAAGCCATTAACACTCGATTGGACTCTGGTCGATTGGACCCCTGGGCAGGCAATATCTCAGCGTCGATAACGCCTGTTGGTAGCTACTCGGTATCTGCTGCGACAAAAACGCTGTTCAAGTACAGCGACTCGGCGTGGATCGGGTCCAATGATGATCTGGATATTGTGCGGAGTCCCATCGCGGAAGATCAGCACGAAAGGATCTATTTGTCGGGTATGGGTGGTGCTACCGGGTATCCTCGAATGACCACTTCGGCGCTAGTAGGTAACAACACTTATTACAAGCTAGGTATCCCGTCGCCTGACGAATTTTTGTCTGTATCGGTAGTTGGCACGACAAGCAAGACGGATGAAGAGACTCCGATATCTCGCGCCTATGTTTTCACCTATGTCAGCTATTACGGAGAGGAGGGCGAGCCTAGCCAAGCATTGACCTCGCAAGTAGTGGACGTGTATTCAGATCAGACCGTGACGGTCGCATTCCCAAACAACCCTTCGGGCAACCACAACCTGTTAAAAAAGAGGGTGTACAGAACAGATCCTAATGGCACGTTCAGGTTTGTTGCCGATGTCGCGCTCGCCAACGGGTCGTTCAACGATACAGTTACAGACGCTAACTTGGGGGAGGCTATCCCGTCAGGTTCGTGGACTGCGCCTCCTGATGAGGTTACGGCTGATCACAAAGATGGTCCGTTGTTGGGTCTGGTTAGCATGCCTAATGGATTTTTAGCAGGGTTCTCGGGTCAGACGGTTTGTTTCTCTGAGGCGTTTCAGCCTCATGCGTTCCCGGATGCGTACAAGCTGACGATTAAGAGCGACGTGGTTGCATTGGCTCCCCTGAACACTGGCTTGCTGGTGCTGACAAAAGAAAAGCCAGCGCTGATTCAAGGCTTAGACCCATCAAGCATGTCGATGATCGAGATCGATAGCACCCTGTCTTGCGTTAGTAAGCGAAGCGTCGTCGATATGGGCGAGTTCGTTATGTATGCAAGCCCGGATGGTCTCGTCGCGGCTCGAGACAATGGTCTGTCAGTGGCTACGGAAAGCGTGTTGTCTCGGGATCAATGGCAAGAACTCTCTCCCTCGTCCATCAAGGGATTTCATTGGGAGGGTTACTACCTTGGCTTTTACTCAAATAACTCGGAATCAAAGGGATTCATATTCGATCCTCGAGGGGGAAAGAATAGCTTCGTGAAGCTAGATTTTTATGCTACCGCTGGTCACAACGATCTGGAAAACGATGAGCTTTACTTAGTCGTAGGCGGGTCCGTGGTCAAATTTGCTGGTGGGTCAAACCTTTCATACACATGGAAGAGCAAAAAGTTTTACGCGCAAAGACCAATCAATCCTGGGGTGGCGAAGCTCGAGTGCTTGAGCTACTCACCAGCTCCCACCTTCAAGATCTACGCTGACGGAAACCTGAAGCACACGCAAACGGTAACGAGCAGTGATCTGTTCAGGCTCCCCGGCGGCTACAAAGCTAATGAGTTTGAGATTCAGATAGAAGGCTCTGTATCGGTGAATGAGGTTTGTGTTTACGAATCAGCAGGGGAAATAGGTGGGTCGTAACAGCAACTTGATGGTCCCTCAAGGCTGGTCCGCGCAGGACAAGCGATTTGGTGATGGCGTAAAAGAGAACTTAGATGTTCTTCTAGGGCATCGCGGCGACCCCTTGCAGCGAGCGGTGACATTCCAAGATCTTCTGGACTCTAACTTGGTTCGGTTGGGTGGTGGCTCGTCTGGGTTTTCCTCGGTAGGGGACATTGTTCCTGTCGTCAACGGCTTTCCAGACCTAGCCGTTCCGCCTGCGCCCACCAACCTTCAGGCTTCTGGAGCGTTCCAAAATATAATCCTGTCTTGGAACCTGAGTTTGTACAAAGGGCATTCTTACGTTGAGGTGTTCAGGCATACTTCTGACGATATCGCGGCGGCTACAATGGTTGCTCAAGTATCGGGATTCACTGGGGTATACGCTGATCCCGTAGGCTCTGGTCAAACATTTTACTACTGGGTCAGGGCGATCAACGTAAACGGGGTGGCTGGACCGTTCAATACCGGAACAGGCACTCAAGGTCAGACTGCGCCAGACGTTAATTTTCTTTTGACTACGCTCGCTAATAGCATAACGTCGAGTCAGTTAGCGACGAGTCTGGCAACGCCAATCGGAAACCTACCGGCTGATACTCAAGCCGCGATTGACCTCAAGAAAGCGAGCATCCCAACATTTTCTATGACGGGATTTGCCGTTGGCGACATTGTTAAAGAAAGCGGGTCAGGCACAAAGCTCTACATTGCGACCCAGACGGTTCCATCAAATGGCAGGGCGCTTACGAATACCAGTTTTTGGAAACTGTACGGCGATTACGCATCGCTCAAATCCGCAACTGATACAGCCTCTTCAGCCATCACTGCAATAAATACGATCACCTCTACATCCACCTCTGCCGCAGCGGTGAAGTTGGCGGCAGTTGACGCGATTTTATTTGATAGCAGTGGCAATGAAATTGTTTCTGCGTCGAACCTCAGCACGATGTCTACATCGCTGATAAAGACCGATGGTAGCGCTAGAGCGTCTGCGGCAAATATGGATCAGCTTTCTGCTCAGTACACAAACCCGACTACTGGCGTGGCTAATAATGTGACGTTGCAGCAGGCGCTTGAAACATCAGCGAGTGAGGTTGATGGTTTGCGCGGGCAGTACAGCGTAAAGATAGATACGAACGGTCATGTTGCAGGATTTGGCTTTTCAAGCACCCTCGTTGGCGGGACGCCAAGCAGTGCGTTTATTGTAAACGCAGAGAAGTTTGCGATTGTTTCGCCTTCAGATACAAGTGCGCCTACCAACACGCCTAATACCAACAACGTGCCTTTTATCGTGCATCCGGGAGGAAATCTAGACGGAGTGACTACTCCTGCTGGCGTTTACATGAAGAGCGCCTTTATAGCAGATGCATCTATCGTAAATGCCCAGATCCGTGATGCGGCAATCGATAACGCCAAGATCGCTGGCCTTGATGCTGGAAAAATTGACGCGGGAACAATAAACACCTCCCGCCTCAATATCGACGGCTCTACCCTGACCTCTGTGAATGGAGTTTTGCAGATTGCCGACTTAGCCGTGACCAACGCCAAGATAGCTAATGCCACGATTGAAGAGGGGAAGATCAAGAACTTGGCGGTCTCGACACTGAAGATTCAAGACCAAGCGGTTACGTTCCCCAACGCGATAACAACGACTTCCGCTCTGAGTATCCAAAGCAGCAGTAACAACACCACGTTTGGCACGATTCAAACTCTGACTGGGACATACAGCGGTGCTCCGGTTTTGATCTCGGGCAGTTTCGCTGTCAGAGCTTATGACGATCAAGCTCTTATGCGGTTCCGGCTGCGGCGTGGTTCGACCGTGCTGTTCACGTCCAGTTCAAAGGCAGTCCGGCAGTCGCCTGACCTGTTCATTATTCCGTTCAATTTCTTAGACACGAGCACTTCTTCAGGGTCTAGAACCTACACGCTGCAAGCCTATGTGCAGGACCAGTTCGGTATTTACTCAGATCGGACGATCTCTACGCTAGAGGTGAAGAAATGATCAATCGAGCGATTGTTGATAACGATACCGGGATAATTTTAGGCACGGGAATATGTCAAGACTGCGACTTCGATCTCGTCCCGGAGGGCACTACCGCCTATGTGAATACAGGAGACTGGCGCGACGACACCCATAAGCTGGTGAACGGCGAGTTTGTCGAGATAGTGCAATCGGACGCTGAGGCTCTAGAGGAGATGTGGCTCTCTGTAAGGACTATAAGGGATGGTCGATTAAAGAAAAGCGACTGGACTCAGATGCCTGACTCCCCGCTTTCAGCCGATCAGCGCAGCGAGTGGCAGATATACCGGCAGCAGCTAAGAGACATTACTGATGACTACGCCCACGCCACTTCAGGAGACCAAGTAGTGTTTCCGGTTTCGCCTTCATAAGGGTGAAAAAAGTCATATAATTCAGTAACATTGACAAAGCAAAACGGTCTAGAATCGTAGCAACACGGATACCGATCTGGTATCCAATCGGAGACCGGGAACCTCCCGGATCGGACATCTCCGTTCAATAACCTCAAGGAAGATTGCTGGAAAGGCAGTGATGGCATTTATCGTGCGGAAGCCTCGTATCGAGGATTTCGACCAGATAAATCTCATAGGTCGCTGGTTTCAGGAGAACAGTCTTTACACCACATGCGGCTGGTCAGACGAGAAGTCGCTGGGGCTGGTGGTCGAGGGCACATATCCAGATTCCAACACCTTCATGAGAGTGGTCGAAAGCGAGGGACAGATCGTCGGCTTCTTTCTCGGTCACATCACTGCATACTTCTTTTCCACGAAGCAGATTGCACAGGACTTGGTGATGGTTTTCCTCCCGCAAAAAGGAGCGGGAATAATCAAACCCACCATCAAGATGCTGAAAGAGTTCGAGGCGTGGGCTGTCGATAAAGGCGCTCATGAGATTTGTATCGGTATCACATCTGGTATCGCTGGACCCGGATACGAGCAGTTGATCAAACGTATCGGTTACAGGGAAGTCGGATCGGTAATGAAGAAAGAGGTTTGATATGTGTGGAGGCGGTGGCGATAAGCCGGAAGAAACTGCGGTAAGAATCGCGATGGCGGAGCAAGCGGCTACTTACCTTAATCAGTACGGTCAGTATTTCTACAACGCAGAGAATGACTACATCTCCTCTGTTCAGAATCAGTTTAGCGACAATAACTATGACCGCGCCGTTGCCGCTGGAATGCAACAGGCTTCAGCACAATACGAACCGGCGATTGGCGATATGCGCTCAGAGGCATTCAATAGGGGGTTTGACCCCGGCTCGGGAGCCTTCCAATCAGAATCCGAGTCGTTGCGATCAGCGCAGGCGCGAGGAATGGGATTAGCTGGGGCTGACCGTGGAATATCTAACACGGACATGGGGTTCGCCGGTCTCCAGAACGTAGTCAAAATGGGTCAGGGTCAGCAGACAGATGCATTCCAAGGGCAAATGGATCTAGCTGACGCAGCATCTTCTCGCATAACGGATCAAGCCAAGTCGGACTTCTCGAGATCAACCAGTCTGCAAAACTTAGCAGGGACAGCGGTTGGTATGGGAGCTGGATATGGTCTCAATAACGGAAGGTATACCTAATGGATTTTCAGTCTTACATGGCAGCGCTAAGTCCTGAGAGCGCAAATCAGGTTGGTCAATTTTATGGGTTCGGTGGCAATCCATACGCCTCCATAAACCCCCAGCGTTACGGCAACTTGGCTCCAGACGAAAACCCTGCTGACAAGCTTTACGCCGACCTTGTTAGGGCGCAGACGCAGGATTACATGAACCGTTTCGCTCCGATAGAACAAGACTTGGTATCAAGACTGACTCCCACGGGGACTACGTCTCTAGCAGGAGATCTCGATAGAACTCGGCAAGCGGTGCTGGGTGCTGGAGCAAATGTACAGGGCCAGCAGAACCGCTCTATGGAGCGCTTGGGGCTGTATGGCAACAGCGCCATTGGTAACGGCAACGACACTGTAGGAGCGCTGGTCGGGGGTCTGAACGACACTAGAATCAGGGACTCAGACCGTCGTATGCAGCTTCTTACCGGCGTTGGCGGAACGGTTTCTCAAAGGGCAAGAGGGTCTATGGGATGAGCATAATTGCAAGAGGACAAGGTCTGAGGCGTCTTGCCAGCGCAGGTTTTGCTAAGGATGCCGAGCTGGAAGCGAGAGAGAATCAAATCTACGCTCAAATAGACGCAGCCCAGAAAGCTCAAGAGATGAATACCCTTGGTGCCGGTGCTGGCATAGGCGCTATGTACGGGATGAAAGGATTGGCTGCAAGTAAGGCGGCGGCATCTGCTGGTGGAACAGCGGGTCAAGCGGTTTTATCAGCGGCTCCAGAGGTAGCCTCTATTGCTGGTGACACCACTATGTTGCTTACGGACGGCAAGTTGGCGGCAATGGGAGGTGAGGCGTTAGCCACAACGACATCTGCGGGAGTTGGAACCGCCGGAGCAACCGGGGGTGCAGGAGCAACCGGGGGAGTAGCCGCTGGAAGCGGAAGTGCAATGACAGCTCTCTCCACCATTGCAGCTCCGGTAGCGATTGGATTAGGCGTTGCCTACCTCATAAATAAATTATTTGACTAGGTGATATATGGCTCTTCAAGGTTTTGCAGAAGGTGCGTTAGCAGGTTTTGGTGCGGTCAATAAATTCTATGACGATAAGCGCCGAAGAGATCTAGACCAAACTCAAATCGATAACCTAAAAGATTACCGAGACGAAACGCTCGAGGGCGCTCGTTTAGATCGTGGTCTCAAGAGAGAACGGCTAGACGCCGATATTTTGCGTAATAAACGCTTGGATGGTATCTCTGAACTAAATGCTCAAACAGCCCTGCTTAGAGCGCAGACAGCAGGTACTACAGCCAATACTGCCGCTTCAGTAGAGAAGAGGGCAGTGGATTCCCTTAACGATAGAGGTGAGACCCCGGAGCAAGAGGCAAACAGGCTGTACAGAGAAGCTCAGACAGACAAAATAACGGTTGAAAATGACAGAATGAGCCGCGAGGAGATGCGGCTTCAGGGCGGTGTAGACATCTCTAGGATGTTCGATATCGCGCAAATGACTGGTGTTCCGACGGAGGAATTACAGAACGAGTTTACTGAACTCGTTAAGCGAAACATTACAAACCCCACAACCTTTAACGTCAAAAGAATAATAAGCCAGAGCGAGCAGGATGCTCAGAGGCACATCGGTGATGTGTTTGCGAATCTTTCGCGAGGACAGTTTGATCCGCTTAACAGGAGCCAACTGGATGCGTTTGGAAGAACTTTCGATCTGGATAACGCTGCGTACATAGGCAGAGAGGTAAAAAACTTCCCCCAGGCTCCAGATTACTTGAAGACCGATGGTCGGAAAGTTGTCGGATCTGGTTTGTATTCGGCTGACATCGGAGCAGGCTCGCAAGGGCAGCCCGCCGTGTCTGGGGATATGGTGATATGGACTGAAACACCTGACGGCGATATGCACCCTTACTTCCCTACCTTGACCCAAGCGCGAAACCCAAACGGTCTTGCGGTTGAGATCGACATGGCAAATGAGGCGGTTCCAGGAGCTGCTGGACATGCCTACTTCGCAAACTCGCTGAGCCAAGATTCCAGATTCGTTGACATGCTTGATCGAGCTTTAATTCAAGACGCATTTGGCGGTCCCGGCGACTCTGGTCAGAAGACCTTTGATGAGCGCGTTAACGCAAAGATGGCGTTAGTAGAGAAAGCCTATGCCAACGGGCAAGACCAAATGCTGGATATGCAGTTTCTCCTAGAAGACGGAGAGACCTTGCAGTCAATGTACAAAGACAACATCGGCGTTTTAGAAGCTCGGATAAAAGACAACCTGCTGGGTAAGCGAGAACAAACGACGTGGGGTAGAGAAGCAGATACATGGCTGAAAGAGAACGTGATAGAGCTTGCTAAGTTCCCATTGCCTGGGTCTGTGATTGGCACAAATGTGGGTCAGAACAAAACTAGACGGGGAATGGTTAAGGCGCAAACCATTGGGGAGCTGGACGTTTTTGCAAACTTTAAGGAAGGCGTGGTCGCTGACGTAAGTGAAGCGAAGATGGTTTCCCGAATTGCTTTCTTGTTTGAAACAGGCGGCGGACAGCCCCGCCTGAAGAAGGGTATTGGGAAGGGTCAAGGCGTAGATAGTTCTGGCAACCCGGACGGTAGCGACATAAGCGATGAAGAAATGCTTATCCAAGTTCTCAATAGCTATGGGGCAGGCATCTAGTGGCATTAGTTTCTCTTGAGCAAATCAGAAATGGATACACCCGTTCTCTTGAAGAAGACGAGCTGTCTCGAGTAGGCGGAAGGTCTAGGGCTGCTCAAGACGAAGAAGCTGAGGGTCCAGAATTTTCCCCATTTGATCAGCTAGCCGCTGGATTTTCTTCGGGCATAGATCAGCAGCAAGCCCTAGCTGGAGCTGTGCAGGCTGGTATCGGCTCTAGTATCGGTGATGAAGAAATGAAGCAGGCTGGCTTCGACTACTACCGTCAGCAGATGGAGGAGGCGTCACAGAACGCTCCCATCAGTAACTTTGATGACGCTTTCGATAGTCTTTCTGACTTCGGCAACTTTGCCTTTTATACCTTGGGCAATGCCATCCCATCGCTGGCTACAACGGCTGTCGGTGGCGGCATAGGCGGTGCGGTTGCGAAGACTGTAGCGAAGACGGCTGGCAAAGAAGCAATTGAGCGTATAGCCAAAGAGAAAATGGAAGAGTCCGCCCGAGGGATAATTGATGAGACTGTTAAGAACAAAATAACCAACGCATACAAAGAGCAGGTTGCCAATAAATACGCAAAGATGGGGGTTGCCACGGGGTCAGGCGTAGCCTCTTCAGGGATGGCTTTCGGAGAGAGTTTCGCTCGCATCTACGAGGAAACGGGTCTGGAAGATCCGGGTACAGCATTGGTCGCTGGCTTGTTCTCGGGCGCACTGGATCGGGTTGGTGCGCCGTTCAGGGCAGTCCGAGGCGCTTTCCCGGACAATCCAAAAGCATTGACCGATCTAAAGGAATACATTGCCGACGAGGCTCTCACGAACGCTGGGCGTAAGCGTATCGGCAATATGCTCGAGGAGGGATTTAAGTCTGCCGGTGCAGAGGGTCTAACGGAGGCTGGGCAGGAGTTTATTAGTCGCGCCTCCGTAATGTGGGCTAAAGAGAATTTGTCTGAGCAAGATCAGGCTTTGTTCACGGGCTATCTGTTTAACGAAGAGGCGGTTCAAAGCTATTTGCATGCGGCGACTGCGGGTTCGATTGCTGGCGGCGCTCTCGGCTCTACCATGGGCGGATTTAAGTCTATTGATTCAGACGACGGCACCCCGGTCCTTGATGTAAAGCATGAAGAAGAGAGACAGCAGCGCCAGCTTGAGGCTAAAAAAGCGGTTATCGCTGCGGCTGAAGCGCCGTTAGATATTGAGCCAGAAAACCCAACATCGGCAGATCCTCAAAGACTGACAGACACTCTTGAAACCATAGAGATATCCGCTGGCGTTAATCGCGACGCGCTGGCGAAAGACAACGGTCTAACTGGTGAGCAGCAGCAGGAGATCCTAGACATTCTGATTGATCAGGGAAGGATCAAGTCTGAAGTCTCTGGCGGCAAGATCGTGTACACGGCAGTTGACGATGCGGAGGAAGCGCCCGCTGCGCCACAGCCTCCAGAGCTTGAGATAGCCCAGCCTGAAGAACTGGACCTAGCTACCCGTGCGCGTATGTCAGCCGAGCTATTCGGTGAGTTCAGTGTCTCTGACATACAGAAAGATATTCGTGCTGGATATAACCCAACTGTTGAAGCGATAACCGATCTGGCGGCGAGCGGTCAGGTTGTATCAATTGGAGATGGTCGGTATCGGTTCGTAACGCCGGATGAGCCAGCAGCAACCACAACCATCGAGACGGAAGATCAGACTGTAACTACAGATCAATCTCTTGAGGATCTTCGTGGGCAAGTGGAGCCGGTTGCACAGAAACCGACGGTTACCCCCGGACCTGTTGCGGAAACTGATCAGGGTGGGCGCATTGCCCCTGTCATTGGCGAACAGACGCAGTTAGCTCCGATAGATACTGATCGATCCGAACCGACTATTTCTCCGCTCACGGACGAAAACAGGGTTATAGAGAAGCCAACGATAGAGAATACAAACGAATCAGGCGCGGCTTTCAAAATAGCCTACCCTGAGTCAGGTAATGAGTATCTGGTAAATCGATATGCTGCCGACGCTGGTGGGGGATTTTTCGCTTTCCCTCGAGGCGGCAGAGCCGACGATACAATCGATGTAGATTCAACGAACATTCAAGACGTTGTGACTGCGCTGAATGATGCGGAAAGGCAGGCTCGTTCCACATCTTCGATGGACGCGATGGTGGTTCCAGACGAAGGCTTGGCGGCGGATATCGAGCAGTTTGTCACGGGTGATTTAGCAAACACCCCTGATCGAATGGCTCCGTCCCAAGAGCCTGCTGCCACTCGTTTTAGGGTAGCCGGTGAAACATTTGTTGATCGCTCGGGAGATGGCAAGGATTTAGTTGGTCGTATAGCTGAGCGGCACAAAAATATGGGCGGGGTATCCACTCAACCCGCAAAAGCGAG
>UEXM01001817.1_pt2 | contig 12522 bp, 18 predicted proteins | sample 1796661 | NCBI WGS metagenome assembly UEXM01 (sample SAMEA4772469, study PRJEB27181) | metagenome | reverse complement strand
ACAAAAAGTAGAACTCGCTAAATTGTTTGTAAAATTAAATGTGTAGTCACCAGCACCGTGGTCAGTAATACTAGAAACATTATGGCTATCTTTAATATTATTAGTATTACCATCAAGGATTCCCCAAACCTTTGCAGTAAACTGTGACAAGCCTCTGCCATCTGTAGTAATTTCTAATCTATCTGTTAATGATTGTGCTGCATCTGCACTAACTGAAACTGCTGTTTGAAACCTTATGCCACCGTTAAGAAGTTGTACATTACAAGCAGTACCAGTTTCAATTGCTTTAGAGCCACTAGAATGGTATGTGTTATAGAAGATACCTAATGAATCATTAGGATAGCCACCAATATATCCTCTATCTTCAAATTGAACACCCGAATAACCTTGATGTGCGTGTGCTGTTTGTGTTCCTACTTTTATTTCAGCATTGTTTCCACTTTCAGATACATTTAATGTGCCTGTCATAGTACCACCAGCTAAAGGTAATACACCAGTAAGGTTAGCACCACTACCAGCAAAGCTAGTTGCAGTCATAACACCAGTAGAATTGATACTCGCTTTCTCTACTCCGTTGGCTTGGAACTTTATGTCCTTAGAAGAACCATCAGCGTTTAGTGTTAGATGCTCGTCACTTGATTTTATTGTGGACATTAGTCAGCCTCCGCTATTGTTATTGTGCCATCAGCAACTTGTTTAAGAATTTCTGCGTAGTGTCTGTTGCCTGTGTCCATAGGTACTGACATTTTTTGACCATCTATTGTTGCTTTAACAATGTCATTAGTGTCTACAGTTTGATAATACTTTGCATTTGTAATAATCATTTATAACTCCGCATCTAAGTAAATATATTGTCCACCAACTACTTGTAAAAATGTGCCATCACCAGCAGTTGACGAAGCAAAATCAACATTCAATCTAGCAGAAGTTGTTGTTATGCCATCTATTGGCTGACCACCTGTTGATATTTTATTTCCACTAAAACCTCCATAAGCTCGAAGAAAACCAGTAGACGATACAGATGTTGTTGGTGTTGTTCTCATTTGTTGTAAATATGGAAAATGTCCTAAAACTTGAGTTGCATCATTCCAAACTCCAGCACCTACAGGCTGTTCTACTGAAGCGTGACCAAATTGTTGATAATACCTCTGACACAAAACCAGTTCTTCACCATAACTTCTAGGCTCAAAATCTGTGGCTATTGAGCCTATTTCTAGTTTTGCATTAGATGCTTCATACCAAGCTGAACCTTGACTACTTATTTTAAGTTCTACTTGAATACCTGTTGTTGCAGCACTTGGTATAGAACCTGTCCAAGTAAATTTTGTGTCAGTAGTTGTAACACTAAAGTTTGCAGTTGCGATTGAAGTTGTGCCACCAAAATTATCGGTACTTGTAGCATATTTAATAGAAAACTCTACAGTTTTAGCTGTACTTGCTCTTAAATAAACAGAAAATGTAGCTGTTTGTCCAGCCAAATGTCTACTATTTACTGACTCTACTTTTTGTTGTAAGTATGTTCCTGATGTGCTTCCAGCACCAGTAAGTCTTAATGCTTTAGGATAAGTAGCACCATTAACTTTAGTAACAGTAGAATCTGCTCCCGATGAAATTGCATTCCACCTGTCTAAAGTGTACTTAGCACTTCCAATACCACTTATTGTAGTTCCTCTTTGTGCAATATCAAACCCACCATTAATAAGAATATTAGGGTTTACACTAGGTACGTTAGTTAAACTAGCACCACTAATAGCTGGTAAAGCACCAGTTAATTTACTAGCTGCTACATTAGCTACATCAGCATCTACAATAGTGCCTGTTGCTATAGTGCCACTATCGACTGTACCATCAGGCAATCCACCAACAGATAGTCCTGTAACTGTGCCTGATCCATTAATTACTATTGCCATTCGTTACTCCTATAATTCGTTTGCATCCATCATTGCTCGATAGGCTGTCTTTACTGAGTCAGTCCAAGTTGCATTAGCTACTGCCTGTACTCTAGCATCTTCACCGCTAATGTCTGTGTCACCCCAAGTGTCACCTGTCTTAGTGCTAGGCTCTAGAACGTGTCTATGGAATGATGATGATAATACTGCTCCATCTTCCTTGACTCTTGTTGCTGTGCGTACTTGCACTTGCCCCATCTCTAATACTTCAATCTTGTCTACTACTGTTTCTTTTGTTAATGCCATTGCATTCTCCTGTTATTAAATGTCCGTTCTAAGAATCCACTTAGAATAATTAAGTTGTGTATGTTCCTGATAAATATAGATACTTGCCACTACCAGCAGTAAGGTGCGACCTCTGCCAAGGGCCAGAATCACTCATATCATAAAAGTGAATGCCTAATCCACTTGCAACGAATAATAGTGCAGCGTGTCCAACAGTGCTGTTAACATAATTAATTGCGTTATAAGATATATAATTTCCAAAAGCCTCTTTACTGCCAACTGTAAAAGGAAGCCCAGAAACTTGGGCATAACCACTTGCCCCTGTTGTGTTTTTATTGTCAAAAATTATGTTTACAGTAACTACCCTACCAATTTTAGTGTAAATACCTGTTGCAGTTACTGCTGTACTAGGAGCAGAGCTATTTGCTGTAAGCGTAGCAGTAAAAGTACCTTCCTCATAATCCTTTAAAGCATTGGCTGTGTCTGTGTCTGTGCCAAATTTAATACCATACCTAGACCTAATTCCACCAGTTCCGTGAAAGTCTGCTACTAATCCTGTACTGTCATTGTCTACATATAAATTAGTAGTACCTGTTGCAGAAGCGTGGTCGTTTGTTACCCTCAATAATTGACGAGTTGAAGTATCTGCTGAATTAGAACTAATTAACATACCTTTACCAGTAGTTAAAGCATTAGCTTCTACTTCTATAGCTGGTTGAGTCGTTGCAGCAGTATCAATGTGGAATGCCATTCCATTACCATCTTGATTTATGTCTATTCCATAATAGGCTTGGTCTTGTTTTATTGCTAACGCAGCATCACCCGATAGTACATTATCAATACTAAGTTTTGCATTTGTAGGAGTAGTATCTCCAATGCCTACATTTTCACTTGAATTAATCGTTATTGCTGTAGCATCAGCATTACTTACAATGCCATCTACACCACCACCTAATGTAATATCCTCATCAGGCAAAGTAACTGTCCTATCTGTTGAAGTATTTGGAGCAGTTAGAGTTATTACCCCTGTGCCTGATGCGTGACCTTGAATTTTAACTTTTGCCATGTATATCTCCTATGCTATAACCCAAGTTGATCCCGAAGGTATCGTTACTGAAACCGAGCTGTTAATTGTTATTGGTCCTGCTGTCATAGCATTGTTGCCTGACGTGATCGAGTAGTTCGCAGCTATTGTGTGAGCATGCTCGTATAAACCTTTTGTAGTAGTGTTAGCATCTGTGTCTAGTACTGCCCATGAAGCTGCACTACCGTTTGTTGTAAGATACTTTCCACTATTACCTGATTGAGACGGTAAAGCGTCTACTTCAGCCCATGTCATACCACCAGTGTTACCTGACTGGGCAGACAAAAAGTAGCCGTTAGTAGGCGTGTTACTTACCTTTAAATTTGCTTCATCAACTACGTTATCTGCAATAGTTAATGCTGTAGCTCCAGTTACTTCACCACTATGTGTAGCGTTAGTTACCTTAGCTGTGTTTGCTGCAATTTCTGTGTTGATCGAATTAGCTAACTTATCTGCTGTTACTGCATCATTAGCAATAGTAAGCGTTGTTGCACCAGTTACATCGCCAGTATGTGTAGCGTTAGTTACTTTAGCTGTATTAGCTGTAATAGCATTCGCTTGACTAGTAGTAATGCCAGTCTTAGCTGTGTTAGCTGCAATCTCTGTATTAATTGAGTTAGCTAACTTATCTGCTGTTACCGCATCGTCAGCTATCTTAGCTGTAGTTACAGAATCGTCAGCCACGTCAGATGCAATAATGGCTCCTGCAGCAATCTTAGCTGAAGTAATTGCGTTATCTTTAATATGTACTGTGTCTACTACATCGTCAGAGGGCGTACCAATGTCTACGTTTTGACCTTGATATATTGCCCAAAAAGTATCACCATTTGCTGGTGGAGAGCTAAATACTACATTAGAGCCAGATACTTTAAAACCGTTTGCACCGGTATCATCCGGTTCTTGCATTACTCCATTTACGCCAACTAGTAATTGTCCTGACTTGGCTGGAGTAATTGCAATGCTTCCTGATGTTAACGCAAAGGATGTTAATGATCCATTAAAGCTACTAGATATGTCGTCTACTATCTGATAGTTTCCTACGTTAGCAGGACTGTTACCTATATATGCCATTGTTAATCTCCGTCACTTGATTTTATTGTACTCATACCTATCCTTCTCTAAGTAAAAAACCTGTCCAAAAAGTTGGTGAACCACCATCTTGGTCATAAAAATATCTGTCTGTACTGTTGTCTGGGTCAGTTATTCTGCCCCACATTTCTACATAATCTGATGAACCGTTTAAATAAATTATATCTCCGTGAGTAAGAGACATATCATCCCAACTGTTATTATCTGCATACAGGTTAGTGCCTGAGTAAGTGCTTCCGTTTTTTTTAAAAACTAAATGCATTGCTCTTAAACTTCCAGTACCACCGTGTGTTTGTCCGTGAAAATAATAATACCCAGCTTTTTGCGGTGTGTACCTATACGCAGAGGTGTCGTACCAGTTATCAGTATCAAATGTTTCAGTTGCACAAGCAATTTTTGTATAAGTAGCGTGATTTACATCTTGATTAGCAGTTAATATTGCTCTAAACATTGGAACATTACTTGTCATAGTAGAGCCACTAGCTAAATCGGCAACAACTACTGTTCCATCTTGTATCTTGTTGACTCCAGTTGAGCCACTAATTTCTGTTGGCATTTAATACTCCTATGGTTTAGGATTGGCATCCTTGACAGCTTTAATGGCTTTGTGCCACTCACCTGTTGCGTCTAACTTACCAGCAGTCATATCGTGGTACAGTTGGTCTAACTGCTCCTTGATTTCTGCATAGGCTGTTGCCCTTGTTCTTTGGTATGCGTTACCATCATAGACACCTTGCAGTCTTGTAACCTCTGCATCTATTTGTGATTGAGTAGGTTCAGTTTGTTCTGAATCTAACCACTCTAAAGTGTCACCTCGCAATACCCATTCAGCTCCTGGCTTTAAAGATTGAAGGGCATCGACTGTTGTCATCTCATTTGCCATTTTTTGCTCCTGTTAAAATTAAATTATTGTTTGATTTCCATCATTGTTATAAAAGCCTTTGTTCTTGCACTATATTGAAGTCCATCATTAGCACCACCACCATTAATTTGGCAAGGATATGAAGAACTTTGTACCATTACTTGACATTTATATGTTATTTGTGAAGTTGTATTAGGACTATCAAACCCTGTCATTCCTTGTCCACCAATACTATGTGAAGTATTGTGAGATAATCCACCAGCATTAAATAAACCTCTTGGTCTATTTCCAGCTGTTAAACCATTTAAATCAGAGTCTGTATTATTTCTAAGAAGTCTTATAGAACATCCCAAATCTCCTCCTGAAGCTGTCGTACCAATTCTTCCAAAAGAAACAGTAATTAAAATCTTGCTATTACTATATTTAGGAGTAATAGTTCCACTTAAACCCGTATCAGTATAGCTTGTTGCATTTATACTTGCATAATCTGTATATGAACCTTCTGTTACTTGTACAACACTTCCAACAGGTAAACTTGAATAAGTAACTCCCGATAGCTGATTTTGTAAGGCTATAGTGCCTGAACCATCTGCGGTTTCTAATTGGTCTACTTTAATTTTTGATGCCATTACTGTGCTACCTCCATAAGTGTTATTGAAGAAACTGTGTGTTCATCATTTAAACGAACAGTCGACCCACTTACTCTTGTTTTATATTGTGTTTTATAAGTTGTTGCACTTGTTGTATTAGGAGAATCTAAATAATCTACTCCTAGTCCTCCAATCCAGTTGTATCCAGTAGAAGCATCGTAACCAGCTCTTTCACTAATTTTAGCTATAATAGAACTTCCTCGTAAAAGGCTTACACTTAAACCATTATTGTTACTAGAACCACCATATTTAGCACAGCCAGTATGTTGTACACATACTAAAATTTTACTTGAAGCAAATTTTGGTGTAATAGTAGCAGTTAATCCTGTGTCTGCAAAAGTAGTAGAAGTTGAGTTTTGTTCTGCTCCGTGTGTGTCTTGGACAATCTGTAATATATGACCTGCTGGCATATCCAAATCATAACCACTTGGTGCTTGTATCGCTTTAACTTCTAATGTACTCATACCACGCTCCAGTTTCCGTTGACTGTGACTGTGTTGCCATCAGCAATTGTTATAGGTCCAGCACTCATGCCATTAGTAGTTGATCCAATTGTAATATTTTCACTAATAGTTTGTGCATTAGTTCGTATTATACTGTCAGTACCTAATGATGGACCACCACCTGCCTCAGCCCAAGTCAAGCCACCAGTATTGCCTGATTGTGCAGTTAATACATAACCATTAGTAGGAGCATTACTTACTTTAAGATTAGCTTCGTCTACTATGTTGTCAGCAATAACAGTAGCACCATCAGCAGAAGATGTAACCTCACCGCTATGATTAGGATGCACATAGTTATTTGCACTAGCAGCTATTCCATCTAATTTAGTACCGTCTGTAGCAACATCTCTGCCATCAAAGGTAGAGTTAGTTGTAATAGCTCCAGTCATTGCACCACCAGACTTTGGCAAAGCAGCGTTAGCAGTAGTATTAGCTGTAACGCCTGTGGCAATATCTGTGTTAATTGAGTTGGCTAGTTTAGCTGCGGTTACTGCATCGTCTGCTATAGTTAATGCTGTAGCACCTGTTACATCTCCTGTGTGAGTAGCGTTAGTTACTTTGGCTGTGTTTGCTGTAATAGCGTTTGCTTGGCTTGTAGTAATACCTGTTTTAGCTGTATTAGCAGCAATAGCTGTATTAATCGAGTTAGCTAATTTATCCGCTGTTACTGCATCATCTACAAGCTCTGAAGTGTTTACTGCATTAGGTCCTATATCAGCTGCAGTAATAACACCATCTACAATCTTAGCAGCTGTAATACTATCGTCAGGGATATCAGCAGCTGTTACTGGAACTCTTGCAGGTTCTTTTCCTAAATAAGGCATGTTAAGTCTCCTATGCTGTGATTTCCATTATGCTAAGTATAGCGTCTACTGCATCTGTTACAGAGCCTTTAACTTTAATTACGTCTCCAGCTTCTAAAATAATTTTGTTACCTGCCATTATCTCTACAGATGATCCTGCTGGTAATGGTATTGATTTAACAATATAAACATCGTCTGCATTTTCTCCAGATGATGATGCAGTTACTAATTGAACATCAGCTGTTACTGAAGCCCCTTTAACATTAGCAACTGTACAACCAATTATTACAGTTGTAGTTGATGAAGGCACTGTATACACCGTAGTTAATGAAGCGTCTATATTAGCCTTTGTTTTTAATTTAAATGTATTTGCCATTTCTATTTCCTATATTATCCAAGTGCAATAGACATAGCAACAGCATCATTCTCTACTGAAAATGAATTACCTGTTAATACTATACCTGCTCCTGCAACATAATTAGCTATTGCAGTCCATGCTGAACCATTATAGTAATTAAATGTATTAGATGTTGTGTTGTAGTACAAGTCGCCTTCGTCTAAAGAAGATGTAGGTGCTGAACTAGCAACTCTATATTGACTTGCAAAATTGTTAACTGAGCTAATATTATCAGCTACAGTATTCATATTATTTACATTATCAGTAGTAGCTAATGTGTTTAAGTCGTTTACAATATCTGTAGTAGCAAGTTTATTTAAATCATCAATAATATCTGAATCAGCTAATGTGTTTAAATCACTAACAATATCTGCAGTAGCTAATGTATTCATATCAGCTACAACATCTGCTGTTGCCAATATTGCCATATCAGCTATTACGTCAGATTGACCTAATAAACCTATTTCTGTTGCTTTGGCTGCTACTGCTCCAATATCTGTAGCATCTGCAGCAACTGCATTAATATTACTTGCATTACCTGCAACACTTGTTACGTTACTAGCTATGCCGGCAACAGTTGTAACATTACTAGATATACCTGCTACTGTTCCTATATCAGAAGCATCTCCTGCAACTGCATTAATGTTTGATGAGTTACCTGCTACTGAAGTAACATTACTAGCTATACCTGCTACTGTAGTAACATTAGCTTGAATGCCAGATACAGTATTAATATGTCCTTGTTCGGTTGATGTAGGTTTGATCGCTACCCAAGAAGAACCTTCTCGGACAAACATCTGGTCAGAAGCAGTATTCCAATATAATGCTCCAGCTATTAAAGCATCCCCGTCATTGTCTACAGACGGTGCAGATGACTTAGCTCCTAAATATCTATCGTCAAATGAATCATAAGATGACGCTGCATTTGTTGCACTTGTTGCAGCAGCACTAGCACTTGTAGCAGCACCAGTGGCACTACTGGCAGCAGCCGTTGCGGAAGCAGCAGCATTGTTTTCAGCAAGTTGGGCTTGTGCAACAGAATTATCGATTGTTACGTCAGCACCAGCGTCTCCAGAATAAAATGAATTTCTTGCCATAATGTCTCCTAAATTGAAGAAGAACTAAAAGTGCTAGTAAAAATACCACCTTTTAAGTCCGCTCTTCTTTCTTTATCGTTTAACGCCATTACTTTTCTTGATGTTAAGTCATTAAATTTTTGCTCCATCTCTACATCACCAATAAATGTAGATCCTACTGTGCAGGCTGCATAAAGTATAGTCTCATACTCCGTACCTAAAATCCAAGGAACTGTTTCTACATATGCAGTTCCAGTTCCTGATCCTACACCTGTAGCTTTAAATATAACACCAACAGTATTACCAGAAGCACCTATTGCTGTAAAGTCTGTATTCCCTACAGTAGCAATTTTATAGTACTTCCCAACAGTAAAACCAGCAGACCCTGCAGTAGTAGTTGTCGAGTAAGTTCCTATTGGGTCTTCAGCTTTGTAGTATTTAATTGTATATTCACCAGATGCTTTTTGTTCACCTTCGTTATCTGTTAACAAGAAACTTGTCAGTTCTCTAGTATAAGCGTTTCTTATTTTGTTATTAGAGAACACTCTAGAGTCAATTCTTTTTAAAACTATATCATCGTCCTTGTCACTGTCTGTCCAAGTACCTGACGCAGCTGTACACAAAGCCCTAGTTGTATTAGTAGTCGGACTAACACTACAAGTTCCACCTTTTAAATGTTTTAATTCTATTATTTCAATAAAACCAGCAGGTATAGCTATACTGGAGTTAGAAACTGCTACAGAATAAGCCTCAGTTGTTTCTAAAGTTGGAACCCTAAGCTCTTCATACAACCTAGCTTCTGCTATTTCAATAAATTGATCTAGCTCACTGTCAGTCAAGTCCGACCTATTAAGCCAACTAGTAATACCACTTCTTAAGCTAACTTGGTCTTGTATTGATGCCATATTATCTCCTTACACTGTTAATCATACTACTTGTTAATAAATTAGGGTAGTATTGTTTTATTATATCTGCTATTTTAGTTAAGACATGCTGATCATTATCATTATTATGTATGTCATATCCAAACCTATTAAGTATATCTATAGCTACTATATCTGGAACTATTGCTAAACTACGATAGTTACTTTTTCTATTATCAAAAGTACTACTCATAGATCTAGACTCTTGAGCATACCTTAGATAATCACTTACATCTTGTTCAGCTTTAAATTTACCAGTTTGATTATAGTTATATTTAATAGATTCCATATTACCTCCATTGAATAAAAAAAAGGGGATCCATAAGGACCCCCTTAATGGTATTTAATTACTTATAATTAAGCAACTAATACGCCTAGTCCTGAAATCATTGCAGAACCATGTGGGTTGCGGCACTCAAGAGTAGTCTCTTCTACAATCATACCTACAGTAGAGTCACCTTTCTGACCTACATCGGCTGTTTGTAGCGCACGCAAGTTAGCCATTGACCACCAGCTTGGGTCATAGACTAAAACGTCAGTAGCACCACCAACTCCATCAGAAATATCTAAGCCACTGGCTAGACCCTGAATGTAGTTAGGAACTACTTTTACAACACCAAAATCTGACTCATAAAGTTCAACAGATTGTCTGATTGATCCTTTTTCGTCAAGATTACGTCTTGTATTACCAGCACCTTGTGCTAGTGTTGAGAATGAACGCTTGTTGCTTGGAGACATCATCATTACTGTTGCCTTTCCACCTTCTTCGTAAACTCTCTGCATTACTTCATCAACGTCAGTTAACGCTAATGTGTGTGTTCCTGCTGTACCTGCTGTGTGTGCTGTTTTACCATCACCTCCAGCTGCAGCTTGGAACGCTGGTGTGCCTGCAGAGGCATCCCAGTTGTTTTCTTTAGGAATCCAAGATTGGTATCCACCCATGTTACGACCAGTGTTGTCACCAACTGTATCAGCTGTTCCTGATCCATTAGTGATTTGTCTAGTACCTACTAGTGCATGCTCTAAGTCACGCTTAAGTTCAGTACCTTTCTTCTTCATTTGGTAAGCAAATTCAGAATTACGACCTGCCTTAGAAACTGAATCCAAAGTCTTTGAGATTTTAATCTCTTTGATAAGAATTTGAGAGTAGTTACCAAGTCTAGTTGTAGACGTTGGTGTATCAGCCGCTGAGAAGTCTAGACCTTCAGCTTTTGCGTTAGCGACAGGTGCTGCTAGGGAGTCAGTCTGCCATTCGTGATACACAGAAGTTGCCTTCTTGGTTCCAATTGATGATAAGAACGGTGTTTCGTCCCTTGTAATCATCGAGATAAAAGATGCGAGGTCTTCCTTTTTACCCTTCGTATCCTCTGTTTTAAAAATTGCCATTTACAATTTCTCCATAAAAATATTAAATTTAAAAGAAAAAGTTTTTAGTTTAAGATTTGATCTACCATGCTTCCAAGAAATTCATCTTGTTGGTTTTCGGTAGCCCCACCTTGTAACACCTTCTTACGAAGGTTGTCAGCTTTTTCTTTAACCTTTGCATTTTTGTCAACAGATTTTTTAGCCTTAACACTTTTAACAGGAGCCTTCTTCCGTTTAGTAACGGCAGATTTTTGACCATCTTTAAGAGTTTTGTAATCGTACATAAGTGCAATTACGGATGGATCAACTACGTCAGCAAAAGCAGCAAGACCTAGGTCTTTTACAGCCCAGTTTACAACTTCATCATACGTTTTTTCCCATCCCGGTATTTTACTATTTAACTCATCAACTGCTTGCTCTTTGTAAGCTTGGAGATTTGCATCTTCAGTTTTTTGTTTCTCTTCTTTAGCTTCGTTTTCAAGCCTAGAAGCTTCTTTTTTAGATTCTTGTATCTCTCTCGCCTTGACTCTACGAGCTTCTTGCCATTTAGGCAATTCGTACATATCATCATCTGCAATAAGTTGTTGAATTTTTCTATCATACGCAGCTAGTTGCCTTTCTTCGGCATCTACTGTTGTACTCAAGAGTTTAGCATTTTCTTCTTTAAGAGCGGTTGACTCTTCTGCTAATGCTTGTGCTACTTTTAACTGTTCACTTGCATCTATGGACTTTTTATTGGCGTGAGCTGCTGTCTGATAACCACGGATCAATTCTTGCATAGTAACTTCAGACTCTTCACCATCTATCTTAACTGGTACTAAGTAATCTAAATCTAATTCAGAATCTTCCTCAGAATCATTTTCAGGTAGGTCTTCACCATCATCTTCTGACTCTTCTGTCTCTTCTTCCTGCTCCTCTCCCTCTAGTTCTTCAGTCTCTTCTGCTTCGGCATCGTCACTCTCCTCTACAGCTTCCTCTGTGTCATCTACTTCTTGCTCAGGTAGATCTTCTTCTTCAAAAAAATCGCCTGCAAGGGCATCTAACATTTCTTCTTCAGATAAACCTTCGTTCACATCCGTTTGGGTAGTTTCTTTTGGCATCTTATTAATCCTCCTAGATTAATTATTTTTTAGCTTTAGCCGGGGCTTTAGCTGTTGTAATTTTTGCTTTTACACGGTCCATGACCATCTCTATAGCATTTAATTGTTCTACTAACTGTCGTACCATTATTCCCCCACGGGAAGCTCTGATGTCTCTCATAACATTTTTGTGTTGTATCTCAAAAATTTCTAAATCGCTAGTTAGTATTTGTTTTTCTTCGTTTGTCACTTGGAATCCTCCTTCTCCTTATTGTATGCAACATTGTCACCTAAAGTGGCGACAGACTCTATCTCTCTTTTAACATCAGTGAGACCTACGATAGTATTATACAATCTTTCTCGTAAATCCCCTTGTTGTGGCTCTGTACTAGCCCACATGTTTTGATATTTTAGTCTAACTCTGCTAAACATTTCATCAAAAACTTTATTTTCGACAATAAGTTTAGCATGTTGACCAAATTCTACATCATCCATAATCTCCTCCTAGATTAATTAT